>Garnier_p1__coassemble_4920_pt1 | contig 4544 bp, 2 predicted proteins | sample Garnier_p1__metabat2_high_PE_015 | metagenome-assembled genome bin Garnier_p1 | reverse complement strand
ATCATTAACTACAAAACTTTTAAAGCTCAGGATGACTGTAATTATCTTAAAAAATTATGTAACGAAAGAAAAAAAGAATATTATAAAGCTCAACAAGCTTATGCAAACTTTATGGATATTAACCGTAATATAATACTACAAAAAACACAAGCAGAAGGAGAACGATTACAAAATGAAATGAATATAGCTTTCCAAATATACAGCCAAGTAGAAACGCAATTACAAATGGCTAAAGCAAAAGTACAAGAAGCCAAACCAGTATTTGCAATTGTTGAGCCATCTTCCATACCTTTATATCCAGTATCACCAAATAAAAAAATTATAATAATTGGAATAATGCTTTTAGGCTTCATAGTAACATCAGCATGGATTCTTACTGGCAAGAAATTGTGGAATAACCTTAATTAAAAATTATGAGGCATACCCTATTAGGATACTTTGTTCTACTAACTCTACCACTTTTCGGACAACAAGCAGAATCATTATTAACTTACCAAATAACAGCTGAAGCACTAGGTGGTAAAGGTATATATGCTCCTTTATGGTTTACCAGCAATAACCACGGATTAATTAATAATAATAAAAATGCTGTTCACCTACAAGCAGGATTTAACTATTATAAAAAAATCAATAAAAACTGGAATTTAAATACAGGATTAGACCTTACAGGAGGAATAAACCAAACATCTGCTTTCCACTTGCATCAGTTTTACATTGATTTTGGCTGGAAAGCATTAAATCTAAGTTTGGGGCAAAAAGAACGTACCGGTTTTCCACTTACAAAAAATGAACGGCTTAGCAGCGGTATGCTGGTAGAAGGTGCTAATACCAGACCTGTTCCACAAATTAGGGCCGAAATTGCTGACTTCCTAAATATACCGGGTACAAAAGATTGGTTAGCTTTTAAAGGGCATGTAGCTTATGGTAAATTTACAGAAGGTGATTGGCAAAAGGATTTTGTAAATCCAGGCAGCTATTATGTGAAAGATGTACTTTATCACAGTAAATCACTGATGCTGCGATTAGGAAATAAAGAAAAATTGCCTATTGAGTTTGAATTTGGTATCCTAATGGCTGCGCAGTTTGGAGGTGACCAATATATTAAAAAAGAAGATGGTACAGGAGAAAAAATTCTGGATATGCCGGATAACTTCAAAGCATATTGGAAAGCATTTATTCCTCAGGCTGGTGGAGGTGATACACCAGAAGGTGAACAGGTCAATGTTGAAGGGAATCATGTAGGGAGCTGGAACTTTGCACTGAATTACTATCTGCACGATTGGAAATTTAGAGCCTACCTGGAACATTATTTTGAAGATACTTCAGGAATGTTTTGGGAATATGGCAGATGGAAGGATGGACAACTGGGACTTGAAATTACATTCCCCAAAAATAGATGGATTAGCTCTGTAGTATGGGAAACAATGTCTACCAAAGATCAGGCGGGTCCACTACTCTATGATGGCTTTTGGGGACAGTTCCCAGAATACCAGATTAGCGCAGCTGACGATTATTACAACCATTACATTTATGGTGCTTGGCAATATTGGGGAATGGGCATGGGCAATGCTTTACTACCTGGCCCATTGTATAATAAAGACCATACTATTACACTTAAAAGCAATCGTGTAAGAAGCCAACATATCGGACTGGAAGGAAATCCTTTTCCGGAATGGAGTTACCGACTATTGCTATCATATACAAAACATTGGGGTACTTATGGTAACCCGCTGGATAAGGAGCGGAAACAATTTAATTCTTTATTAGAGTGGACATATACTCCACAGAAATTTAAAGGATGGAGTGGTTCTGTTTCATTAGGATTGGACCGTGGTAATTATTTAGGAAACAGTACGGGGGCTATGCTTTCCATCAAAAAGACAGGAAGTATTTTTTAATCTAACCGAAATATGAAATATTTATTAGTATTGTTAATGGGATGCCTCGCATTTGCAGGGTGTAAAAAGGCTCCTATCAACAGCGACATAGAAGGCCATTGGCAATTGGTAGAATACACCACGCATGCAGATGGAAAAATCCACAAGTGTGAACGAATCTACTACAGTATACAGCTATGGGTGATAGAAGTAGCCGAAAAAGGAGGCAGTTTAGGTTTGGAATCGTTTCGTGGACGCTACCGTTACGAAGAAGATAACAATAGCATACATTTTACAGATATGAGTACATACGCTACTCCGGAAAATTCCAGACCAGCTACTGTGGAGGAATTGCTTCCTTATGGGTTAAACAATGTAAATACAAAGCTGGAGGTTTTGGAAAAAGGAAGGAAAAAGTTGGTACTACGCTCGGATTATGCCACTTTGTACCTAAAAAGATTTTAAGTTTTACTATCTTTGCAAACAATTTTCACCAAAAGTTTTTTGAACCTAATAGATTTTTATGACTAGAAAACTAACTCAAATTGTATTGTGTTTCTTCTTGCTAATGGGTGCACCGGCTATTGCGCAGACCATGAGTGATGCAGAAGTGCTGGAATACCTGAAACAGGGCAGCCAGCAGGGTAAGGACCAGCAGCAAATGGCAGTGGAACTGGCACGCAGAGGAGTTACTCAGGAACAGGCACGGCGTGTAAAAGAGATGTACCAAAAACAGATGGGTACATCGGGGAACGGTACTTCGACTAGCAACCAGAGCCGTATGCGTCAGAAACCCGTGGAACAGGTTTCACCATACTACAAAAACGGTTATTACCGCAACAGTAACGGACGCGACCAAGAGATGAATAAAGCCATGCAGGAAGAGTATGAACGAAAAAACAAAATGCGCTACGGCAATGGCAACAATTCTGCCAACGGGAAATACAACAAGCAGTATAACCGCCAGTTCTATAATAACATGCAGCCGGCAGATATGTACAACAATCCGTATGCCGGACAGTATGGTGCCAATACAGAGGAGGCAAAAGTTGTTTCTATCCTGACAGATTCATTGGGATATGAAAATGACATGCCGGTCTACGCCCCGGAGGATGAAGTTTTCGGACGAAATATTTTCAACACGCAAAGCCTTACTTTTGAGCCAAACGTGAATCTGGCTACACCGGCCAATTATCAGCTGGGACCGGGCGATGAGGTAATTATTGACATTTGGGGAGCCAGCCAGAATACGATTCGCGAACAGATTTCGCCGGACGGTACCATCAATATTCAGGATTTGGGAGTAGTCAACCTGAATGGTATGACTATAACCGAGGCAAGTGATTTCCTGAAACGGGAGTTGAGCAAAATTTACTCGGACAGCCAGAACAGTATACAGGTTACACTGGGAAATGCACGCAGCATCTCTATCAATGTAATGGGTGAAGTACTGGTTCCGGGTACATATCAGTTGTCTTCATTCTCTACGGTTTTCCACGCACTGTATAGTGCCGGAGGTGTAAGTGAAATTGGTAGCTTGCGTAACATCCAGGTGGTACGCAACGGTGAGAATATTGCAACGGTAGATGTGTACGATTTCATTATGAAAGGTAAGGTGCAGGATGATATTCGCTTACAGGAAGGGGATGTAGTGATTGTACCTCCTTACGAAGCGCTAGTGAAAATTACCGGTAAGGTAAAACGACCGATGCGCTACGAAATGAAAAAGGATGAAACGGTGAATACATTGCTGAAATATGCCGGTTATTTTGCTGCGGACGGCTATAAAGGTAGCCTCAGCATCGTGCGTCAGGCCGGACGGGAATACAGCATCTGTACCGTTGATGAGAAAGACTACAGCGTATTCAAAATAAAGGATGGCGATGTGGTAACAGCGACTGCCATGCTGGACCGCTTTACCAACAAGCTGGAAATTAAGGGTGCGGTTTACCGCCCTGGCATGTACGAGCTGAGCGGCTCGCTGAATACGGTGAAACAGTTGGTGGAAAAGGCAGACGGACTGCTGGGGGATGCATTTACAAACCGTGCGGTTTTGTATCGCCAGCGGGAAAATCTGACCAGTGAGGTGTTGTCGGTAGATATCAAAGGTATTCTAGACGGAACTACACCGGATATTCCGCTGCGCAAGAACGATGTATTGTATATCCCGAGCATCCACGACTTGCAGGATATGGGTAGCGTGAAAATTTGGGGTGAAGTAGCTAAAGTAGGCGAATATCCGTATGCAGACAACATGACGCTGGAGGACTTGATTATCACAGCGGGTGGTTTGAAGGAATCGGCTTCACTGGTACGTGTGGATGTAGCACGTCGCATTAAAGACAGCAAAAGTACAACTCCACAGTCAACCATCGGACAAAACTTCAGCTTTGGTGTTAAGGACGGATTCATCATTGAAGGTGAACCGGGATTTGTATTGCAACCGTATGACCAGGTGTACGTACGCCGTAGTCCGGGTTATCAGGAACAGCAGAATGTAGAAATTAAAGGTGAAATTCTGTTTGGTGGTGAATATGCTTTAACTACAAAGAGTGAGCGTATCAGTGAACTGGTTAAAAAGGCCGGAGGTGTAACTCAATTTGCATATGTGAAAGGTGCCAAGCTGATGCGTAAAGCCAACGAAGAAGAAATGAAACACATGGAGGA
>Garnier_p1__coassemble_4488_pt1 | contig 4958 bp, 4 predicted proteins | sample Garnier_p1__metabat2_high_PE_015 | metagenome-assembled genome bin Garnier_p1 | reverse complement strand
GGTCGAAAAAAAATAGTTATTTTTGTATAATAGGAAGAAAAACAGAAGGTGTATTTCTGTGCGAATTATTACCTTCGCTTCCGGAATAATATATTTAGTACATGAAAAAGAATATTTTAATAGCTTTTGTTTTAATGGGTATCGGTCTGTTCTTTCATAGTTGTGATGATACAAAAACATATGCCGAAATGAAAGAGGAAGAAAGAGATGCCATCAATAACTTCATTAATGAAGAAAACATTCAGGTAATTTCGGAGCAAGTTTTTAAAGCGCAGAATGAAACAACCGATACAGCCAAGAATGAGTTTGTGCTGTTTGATGATAGCGGCGTGTATATGCAGATTATACAAAAAGGCCGTAAAGAAAACGGTGAAGCGGGAAAGAAACTGGAAGACGGTCGTCATACTTTGCTGGCCCGCTATTTGGAAGTCTCAATTAAGACTGGAGATACATTGTCTACAAATATCAATGCAACAATTCCCGATGAGATTGTTTGTACCAAGAGCGAAGACTCTTATACTGCTACTTTTAAAAGCACTTCTATGATGTCTTATTACGGCACTTCGGTACCTTCGGGATGGCTTGTACCGTTGAATTATCTTACACCGGTACGTACATATAGTGCGGAGAATATTGCCCGTGTACGTCTGATTGTTCCTCACAGCCAGGGACAGATGGATGCCATCGACTATGTATATCCATGTTATTATGAAATTACTTATCAACCTTTTTAATTAATATTATGACGCTAATCAAATCTATTTCCGGAATTAGAGGAACAATAGGCGGTCATGCAGGCGAAGGACTGAATCCGCTGGATATTGTTAAGTTTACATCGGCTTATGCCACATTGATTCGTAAAACAACTACAGCAAAAAGTAATACCATTGTAGTAGGCCGTGACGCACGTATCTCGGGCGAAATGGTGAAGAATGTAGTATGTGGTACGTTGATGGGAATGGGATTCGATGTCCTTAATATCGGATTGGCTTCCACACCTACAACTGAGCTTGCTGTAACTATGGCAGGTGCATGTGGAGGTATTATCCTTACTGCAAGCCATAATCCTCGTCAGTGGAATGCCTTGAAATTGCTGAACGAACACGGTGAATTCTTGAATGCTGCAGAGGGTAACGAAGTACTCCGTATTGCTGAGGCTGAAGCTTTCGAATATGCAGATATCGATCATATTGGTAAATACACAGAAGATAATTCGTATAACGAAAAACATATTGACAGCGTACTGGCTCTGAAATTGGTAGACGTAGAAGCAATTCGTAAAGCCAATTTCCGTGTTGCTATCGATTGTGTAAATTCGGTAGGTGGTATTATTCTTCCTCAACTGCTCGAACGTTTGGGTGTGCAGCATGTAGAAAAGCTTTACTGTGAACCTACAGGCGATTTCCAGCATAATCCGGAACCACTTGAAAAGAATCTGGGTGACATCATGAATCTGATGAAGGGCGGAAAAGCAGATGTTGCTTTCGTAGTTGACCCTGATGTGGACCGTCTGGCTATGATTTGTGAAGACGGAACGATGTATGGCGAAGAATATACATTGGTTACAGTTGCCGACTATGTATTGAAGCACACACCTGGAAATACTGTTTCTAACTTGAGCTCTACACGTGCTCTGCGCGATGTAACCAATAAATATGGTCAGCAATACAATGCTTCGGCTGTAGGCGAAGTAAACGTAGTGACCAAAATGAAAAATACTAACGCTGTGATTGGCGGTGAAGGTAACGGTGGAGTAATCTATCCGGAAAGCCATTACGGTCGTGATGCACTGGTGGGTATTGCCTTGTTCTTGAGCCATTTGGCACATGAAGGAAAGAAAGTAACCGAGCTTCGCGCTTCATATCCTACTTATTATATTGCAAAAAATCGTATTGACCTTACTCCGGAAACAGATGTAGATGCTATTCTGGAAAAAGTGAAGGAACTGTATAAGAATGAGGAGATAAACGATATTGATGGTGTCAAGATTGATTTCTCTGATAAATGGGTACACTTGCGCAAGAGTAATACAGAACCTATCATTCGCGTATATTCAGAAGCTTCGACAATGGTAGCTGCCGATGAATTGGGCAAGCAGATTATGGATATCGTTTACAGTCTGGCAAAATAACCTTGATATAGTTTGATTTACTCGATATAAAAAAGAACCTGTCTTTTCATTACGAATCGACAGGTTCTTTTTTGTATTTATATCATTGGGGAAAATCCTGTTCAGACATGGATTTCCAGAATGAACCGTGCACCTTTCTTGTAGGAAGTATCCAGTGTAAGAGCTCCATTCATTTTATATGCCATCAGGTTACAAGTGGGAAGCCCCAGTCCGCTACCCTTTGTCAAATCTGCAATTTGAGTAAATGGCTGCATTAGATGCTCCTGTTTTTCTGCAGGAATGCCGCAACCGGTATCAGTAACCAGGAACTGAAGGGTTCGTGCTCCTCTCTTTCTGAATTCCAGTGCTATTTTTCCACTGTCTGTATACATGGCTGCATTGTAGAGCAAGTGCAGAAGAATTTTTTCGAGTGCTTCGGTATTACCTTTAATCTGTACGTTAGGAGCTTCTACTTTGGTTTCCACACCAGCTTTGATGTATGCTTTTGCTTTCTCCATCACTGCATTGCAGAAAACAGCAGCCTGGATATTCTTGGTCGGATAATGCTCTTCTCTTGTATTTTCCAACTCAAAATAAGCTTCCATATCTTCAATTAAATTGCAGATACCTTGGGTAGTTGCTTGCAGTCGGTTTGCTCCTGCTATCCGATTGCTTTCGTCCTTAATGACATTGATGGCCGGCGAAAGCTGTTTGCCCATATTCTGAATGAAATTCGATTTCTGGATATTGTTATCGTTGGCTATAGCAAGACTTTGTTTCAGTTTTTTGCCATTGCGCAATGCTTTGATTAATAACAAGCCTACGAATGCCAAGGCTGCTGCCAGACATAAAGCTATAATACTTACTACCCATATAATGACGAGGCGGGTATTGAGTGAATTTTCTTTTTCTTCCAATGTCTCTTGAGTCTTGGCATATTCGTTCTGGATACGGTTCATCTCAGACACCGTTTTTACAGCTTGGATAGAGTCCTGCCATCTGCCATACAGCTTTTCCAGTTCGGAAGCAAGTAAAACTTGGTTGCCTTCACGGGCTTCTTGAAGCATGTTTTCAAAGCAAGAGCGAATTTCTTTCTCTTCTTTTCCTGCAGTTTTTAAACTGATGATTTGGCGGAAGCATTCCAGACTTCTGGCTGTTTCGTTAAAGTGCATGTAAACGTCGGCTTCCGTGCGCAACAAGTCTTCTTTGATAGAGTCTGTATTAATCTTATCTGCAATAACTTTCAGTTCCTTTATCAGATCCTCACAGTTAGGTTGCTTGCGGATGCGTGTATAAAGGCGCAGCCGTTCCTTACTGATTTGGTAACGTAGCAGATAATTTCGGTTCTGACCGTTTTGTTCGGCCTGGTCCAGTATTGCATTCATGGTTCGGCAAACGGTAAACGCTTCTGCCCATAAACCATTTTGCGAGTTGGTTTGACTGAGGCGGATTCCTTCAGCAATAGCAGCCGGATAATTTTGCTGGGCAACATATTGGCTGAACTTGCTGGAAGCAGTCGTTTGGGCGATGGCTGTTTCAGAAAGAGAAACCGTTATACACAAAAAAGCTATATAGATATATTTTTTCATACTTGTTGTCTTTTTAGTTTTTCGCAAATATACCATTTTATATGCTAAAAACCGAATATTCAAGTTTTTTTGGCATGAATTAAGCCGTCCGGACAGCGGTAAATGTTGTCCAGACGGTTTATACGGCATGTTTTAATGTTGGACCAAAAAGTCAGTGTATGTTAGTCATTTCACAGTAGTAGTAAAAATTTGTCACATGTGTGATGAAGGTTTATCGTTTTTGTGCAGCAGCTTTGTCATTGCAATGCTGTACTTCCTGCAGACCGTTTTTTAGAATAGGCTCCAGCTCACGGTCAGTTCGGCCATCACAATTGCCACCATACTCATCAGCTTGATAAGAATATTCAAGCTAGGGCCAGAGGTGTCCTTGAAGGGGTCGCCCACGGTATCGCCAACAACGGTGGCCTTATGCACTTCACTGCCTTTACCGCCAAAATTACCTTCTTCTACGTACTTCTTGGCATTATCCCATGCACCACCCGAGTTGGCCATAAAAATGGCAAGCACAAATCCCGAGGACAAACCACCAATCAGCAGTCCGATAACGCCCGGCACTCCAAACAGCAAACCTGTGATGATAGGAGCTGCAATGGCCAGCAGTGACGGGAAAATCATTTCGCGCTGTGCTCCTTTGGTAGAAATCTGTACGCAGCGTGCATAATCGGGTTCGGCTTCTCCGGTAAGGATGCCTTTAATTTCGCGGAATTGTCTGCGGACTTCTTCTACCATGTGTGCGGCAGCACGTCCTACAGCATTCATGGTCAATCCGCAGAATAAGAAAGCCATCATGCTACCTACGAACATGCCCGAGAGTACTTTGGGATTCATAAGCGTAACATCATAGTAGAACATAAAGTCGGTAAATGTTGCATTGTGGACATTTACGCTACCGCCTCCGGGCAGTTCCAATACTTCTGTACCCAGTCGGGACAGACCGATACGTATTTCTTCGATATACGATGCCAGCAAAGCCAGTCCGGTGAGGGCTGCAGAGCCGATGGCAAATCCTTTTCCGGTAGCAGCGGTGGTATTTCCCAATGAGTCCAGAGCATCGTACGCTTTCTTACTTCAGCTCCCAGTCCGCTCATTTCGGCATTTCCTCCCGCATTGTCTGCTATCGGACCGTAAGCATCGGTTGCCAGTGTGATACCCAATGTAGACAGCATACCCACGGCTGCAATGCCGATGCCGTAAAGTCCCATACCTATACGTGAGTTCGGGATAAGAAAGTATCTTTAAAAGTTGGTAATCACCGAATT
>Garnier_p1__coassemble_4472_pt1 | contig 4975 bp, 5 predicted proteins | sample Garnier_p1__metabat2_high_PE_015 | metagenome-assembled genome bin Garnier_p1 | reverse complement strand
GTATAGTCAAAGTCGAATAAATAAGTGTTATAATGCTTCATGCTTGTTATAAAATATATTTATACAAAGGTAGTTTTTCTTTCAGTATTTTGCAGGGTTCGTCGGAAAAAGTTATATTCGCTAGTGAGGCTTCTTCGAAATTCTGTATTGAATTCCAGATTGATTGTGAATACAATTACTAACCCCATAAATTCGTATGTTATGAAAAAGTATGTTGCAGAATTAATCGGAACAATGGTACTTGTTCTATTGGGCTGCGGAAGTGCAGTTTTTGCAGGAGGAATGGCCGATACAGTAGGCGCTGATACAGGAACTTTAGGGGTGCTTTGGCTTTCGGACTATCTGTTGTGGCTATGGCTTATGCTATAGGCGGTATATCCGGTTGCCATATCAATCCGGTTATTACGTTGGGGGTCTGGCTTTCCGGACGAATAAGAAGCAGAGATGCGTTTATGTATATGGTGTTTCAGGTGGCAGGGGCTATCCTGGGATCGCTGATATTGTCGTTACTGGTTTCTACGGGAGGATACGGAGGACCGACCTCTACAGGTGCTAATCTGTATGATCCGGGAGAAGCCGGACAGGCCTTTCTGGCTGAGGCTATTTTTACATTTATTTTTGTGCTGGTTGTTTTGGGCAGTACCGATGAGAAAAAAGGTGCCGGAACATTAGCTGGACTGGCTATAGGTTTGACACTTACCCTGATACACATTGTGTGTATTCCGATTACCGGAACATCTGTAAACCCGGCCCGCAGTATAGGTCCGGCATTGCTGGAGGGAGGTCAGGCTTTGTCGCAGTTATGGCTTTTCATTGTCGCTCCTTTTGTAGGAGGTGCTTTCAGCGCATTGGTCTGGAAGTTTATAGGGACTTCGGATAAATAGACTTTTATCGATTGAAATAAAAAAAGCCGTTTCTGCTTCGATTCAGGATTGCAGAAACGGCTTTAAAAGTTTTATAGGTTACGTGATTTGTAACGTACTTATATCATCTGTTCGTAGTTTTTGGCCAGACCACCTTCACTGGTTTCCTTGTATAAAGACGGCAGGTCATGACCGGTCTGCTTCATCACTTCGATTACCTTGTCGAAAGATACGCGGTGATGCCCGTCGGTAAATGCCGAGTAGATGTTTGCATCAAGCGCACGTGCAGCTGCATATGCGTTTCTTTCGATACACGGAATCTGTACCAGTCCGCAAACCGGGTCGCATGTCATACCCAGATGGTGTTCCAGTCCCATTTCGGCTGCATATTCAATCTGTGCAGGACTTCCGCCGAACAGCTGACTGGCAGCAGCCGATGCCATGGAGCAGGCTACTCCCACTTCGGCCTGACATCCGGCTTCTGCTCCCGAGATGGAAGCATTATGCTTGACGATATTGCCTACCAGCCCCGCTGTAGCCAAAGCTCGCAGGATGCGGGCATCGCTGAAGTCGCGGCTTTTTTGCAGGTGATAAAGCACGGCAGGCACTACACCACATGCACCGCAGGTAGGTGCCGTTACAATTTTGCCTCCCGAAGCATTTTCTTCACTTACAGCCAGTGCATAAGCGAATACCAGTCCTCTGGAGCGCAATGAATCTTTATAACCTTTCGAGCGGATGTAATAGGTAGAAGCTTTTCGGCGTAAGTTCAACGGGCCGGGCAGTACTCCTTCGGCATCCAATCCTCTTTCGATGGCAGCTTTCATGGTTTCCCATACTTCGGCCAGGAAAGTCCAGATTTCCAGACCTTCACACTGCTCGACATATTCCCAGTAACTTCTTCCGGTCTGTTCGCACCAGTAAAGAATCTGGCTCATGCTGTTCATGGAATAGATTTCCTGTGAGGCATCAGGCATATGGCCTTCTTCTGCCAAAGCGCCTCCACCTACGCTGAAGACCGTCCATTCGTCTGTAACCTTTCCGTTTTCGTTTTTTGACTTGAATGTCATTCCATTGGGGTGGAACGGAAAGAAAATATGCGGTTTCCATACTATTTCTACCGGAGCATGGGGTTCCAGTGTATCCAGTATGGCTACATCGGTCATGTGTCCTTTACCGGTAGCAGCCAGACTTCCGTAAAGAATTACTTCAAAAGCCTTGGCCTCCGGATGCTTGGCTAAAAACTGTTCTGCGGCCTTTCTCGGTCCCATGGTGTGACTGCTGGAAGGGCCTGTTCCTATTCTGTACAGTTCTCGTAAGGATTTCATTTTTTCAATATTAAAGGGTCATTTTATTGTATTCTTATCTATAGGCAAAGATAAGATAATTTTTGAGATTATTTCAAATCTACCACCGTAATACCTGCACCGCCAAATTGTACATGCTCATCTTTATATTGGGCAACTCCCGGGACGGTAGCCAGATACTGGCGGATCAGCGTGCGCAGGATGCCGTTTCCTGTACCGTGCAGGATTCGGACACGACTCATTCCCAGCAAGATTGCGTCATCAATAAAATAGGTTACAGCCTGTATAGCTTCATCGCCTCGCATACCGCGTACATCGATGTCTTGCTTGAAGTTCAATTTCTTTTCGTATACCTGTTCTTGAGTTTCACTGCTGATGAAGGTACTCTTTACGGTTGCCAGATTTTGTTTCGGAGCTTCCGCATGTTCCAGACGGTCGACTTTTACATTTGTTTTCATCAGTCCGAACATGACGATGGCATTCTTGCCGTTGATTTCCAAAACTTCACCTACGCTGGTCTGTCCCTTGATACGTACATAACCACCTACGGTGATAGGCTTCACCTTCGGAACAACTACCTGCTGGGCAGCTGCATTTTTCTTGTCTTTCTTATCTTTCTTGCGTTCCTGTTTTTCACGCAGCTGCTCCATTTTGCGGGCAATTTTTTCTTCCAGTGCCTGCTTGTTCCGCTCTTCTATCTGGCTCTTGAACTCATTCAGTTCTTGACGGGCTGTACGAGTACGCTCCTTGTCGGCCTGAGCCTCCTTGATGGTACGAATGGTATTTTCGATTTTTGCATTCGATTCCTGCAACAAATGTTCTGCGTCCTCCTTTGCCTTTTTCAGAATTTCTTTTCGACTTCTTTCCAGTTCCGCAATTTCCTGCTCGTAGCGGGCAATGGTTTCCTCCATTTGCTTTTCACGTTTGCGAATGTTCTGGCGTTTGGTTTCCCAGTAACGTTTGTCGCGGACGATATCCTGCAGATACTTGTCGCTCTGGATGTATTCGCTTCCTACAATCTCCGAAGCGTCGGCAATGACTTCTTCTGGTAAACCAATCTTACGGGCAATCTCTACGGCAAACGAGCTTCCCGGATTACCGATTTGTAACTGGAAGAGCGCACGCATTTCATGGCGGTCGTACAGCATGGCTCCGTTTACCACACCTTCATGGTTCTCGGCAAAATGCTTCAGATTCTGATAGTGTGTGGTGATTACGCCAAATGTTTTTTTACTGTTGAAGCGTTTCAGTACAGCTTCGGCTATGGCACCTCCAATCTGCGGCTCTGTACCTCCTCCGAATTCATCAATCAGAATAAGACTCTTTTCGTTGCACCCTTTCAGCATCATCTTCATGTTGGTAAGATGTGAAGAATACGTACTCAGGTCGTCTTCGATACTCTGTTCGTCACCTATATCTATAAAGATATCGTTGAAGATACCCGTATGACTTCTTTCATTCATTGGAATCAATAACCCACATTGCAGCATATATTGCAAGAGTCCCACTGTTTTCAGGCAGACTGATTTACCTCCGGCATTAGGTCCTGAAATCAGCAGGATGCGCTTTTCCCGGCTCAATTCAATATCCAGCGGAACAACTTTCTTGTCATGCTTAGCCAGCGACATCTGCAGCAGCGGATGGATGGCTTTTACCCAGTCGATAATCTGTTTGTTTTCCAGTGAAGGCTTCACGCTCTTGGTTTCTTTAGCAAACAAGGCTTTGGCACGGATGAAGTCTATAATAGCCAGAAATTCATACGAATCCAGGATAGCCGGAATCTGCGGGCGTATTACTCCCGAAAACTCTGTCAGGATGCGGATAATCTCACGGCGCTCTTCTCCTTCCAGCTCACGGATGCGGTTGTTGGCCTCTACTACTTCTGCAGGTTCTATAAATACGGTTTTACCTGTGGCTGATTCATCATGCACGATACCTTTTATCTTACGTTTCATGCCAGGTGCTACCGGAATTACCAGTCGGCCGTCACGCATAGTGGGGGTTACATCTTTGTCGACATACCCTTCTGCCTGGGCACTACGCAGGATTGCTCCCAGACTTCTGGAGATACTTCCCGTTGTTGCGGCCAGTTCACGGCGTATATGCAACAGTTCGGCTGAGGCATTATCCTTTATTTTCCCAAATTTATCAAGGATATTGTTGATACGGGTTATCAGAAGTGGAAATACGATAATGTCTTTAGCCAGTTCGCGAAGGGCAGGGTAAGGTTGCTTGTCGTCGTTGACTTCTTCTTCGTCAGCTTCAGTCTGCAGAAAGTTTACGATGTCGCGTATGGTTTCCAGTGAGCGGCGCAAGTCGAACAGTTCGGCCTCGTCCATATAGAGACCTTCTACACGGATGCGTTTCAGTGAAGGCCGTACATCGAAGAAGTACTGGTTTGGGAAAGCATCTTCTGTTTCCAAAATCTGGATAAATTCCATCACTTGCTCCAGTTGTTGGTTTATTTCTTCAAATGTAGTAGAAAAAGCCATATTATTTACTTGCTCTTCTCCCAGTGTACTCAGACATTTGCCTTTCAGTAGTTGCCGGATACTGTCGAATCCTATTTTCTGCTCAAAATTTTGTGGGTATATCATATCTAAAAACGCGTTTTTGCTTGTTTTCGGGTACAAAGATACGTTTTTTGCAGATTTTTTTCAAAAAAAGTTGTCCAACTATTTGCAGATTCAAAAATAATCTCTACCTTTGCATCGCAATCGAAAAGGAAATGCTTCTAATAAAGCAAAAAAACTTGGAGAGGTGGCAGAGTGGTCGATTGCGGCGGTCTTGAAAACCGTTGTACTG
>Garnier_p1__coassemble_4446_pt1 | contig 4996 bp, 4 predicted proteins | sample Garnier_p1__metabat2_high_PE_015 | metagenome-assembled genome bin Garnier_p1 | reverse complement strand
CAGGGCATTGGCGGCTGTCGGGGATACCTTGGGTATTAAACTTAAACATAATGCTGCTTAATTTTGATTAGTTACTTATTGCAACAACTATAACCTTTTTATTTTTATAATAAAGTATGAGCTTTTAAAAATCATCTACCTTTCTTATACCACTTTCAGGTATTGTGGCATCACAGGCTTCTCCAGCTTCCAAGTGATATTCATAGGAAAATCACCATGCGAAGAGACATAATCTACAAGGCCAAAACAATGAAAAGGACAAGTATTTCCAAAACCGTCTTTCTTCTCTTCGCGCACAAACAGCACAATCTTGTTATGCCGCTGAGGTTGCTCGGTGTAAATCCGTCCTCCGCGATTGTGATGAGAATCGGTATTCTTGGACTGCCAATGGAAGTAGTCTTTATTGATGACATAATCATCGTATTGCGTAGAAGGAGAAAAGTCTTTGTCGGATTTGTTCAAGGTGACGAAGAGCAAGGTGGCGTCGTGTTCTGGTAAATTGAACACACCAGATACTGAAGACATTTTTTTCTCCAAAGTCTGCCGCCCAACCATAACAAATATTTCCTCACGGGTATAGCATCCATAGAGTTCAACACAAGGTAACACCTCAGGACCAAGCGGTGTTGTGGTTATTTCCAAATGTGATAATAAGTAAGACACAATTTCACCAGCTTCTTGCTTGAAATACTGATAACGGTCATCATGTAATAAAGCTAATGCCTGATACATACCCATTTCTTTCAGTTCAGTTTTGTCGATTCGCTCCTGATATAGGTTATAATACAACATGGTAGTATACGGCAAATAATCTTCATCCAGATAGCGTTTGTTTCCCGTCAAAAAATCGGCCACAAAATGCAAATAGGAGGCGGTATTATGATGTATCAGATTGCCCATGCCCTTCTCTAGTCGTCGGGTAATCGCATCATCTGTATAAGAAATACGACCCGCGGCCCGTTTGAGAGATGTCCAACAGAAGCTTCCCGCATATACCACACGAATGTCTTGTCCTTTATTCTCCAAAAATTGAGTAAGCGTAGGCAGCGTAGTATAGGAATTGATTTCTTTCACCAAACGAATTTTGTTGTAGATGGCTTGCTGAATGTTCTCTAAGATATATTGCCGGGCCTTCTTTTCCATGATGATGCTGCACCCAGTAGGTAAAAGGGTGAAACCATTCGCTATCTGCTGGGCAATGTTCTTTTCGGGACGCAAAGTCAGGGCACGGAACTTTGAGGCGAAGTCATACTTCTTATGGGCTTGTGCTACAAAGTCGAGGACGGTAAGTTCGGTTTTTCCGGGAGAAAGACGAAGGCCACGACCCAACTGTTGCAGGAAGATAGTCAAACTGTCAGTAGGACGAAGAAAGAGCACTGTATCTACTTCGGGTATATCGACCCCTTCATTGAAGATGTCGACCACACACAAGTAATGCACCAATCCGCTACGAAGGTCTTCAGCCAGTTGCTTACGCTGCAGTTGCGGCGTATCGGAAGTCAAACTTTTCGCATTAAATCCATATTTCTGAAGCTGAAGAGCCATAAAGTCGGCATGCTTCTTATTGACGCAGAAGCATAAGGCACGGCAGGTGTATTCATCGGCCAAGTAACGGTGTAAAGCATCCACGATGTGTTGTGCCCGTTCGGGTACGCACAATTTGTCGGCCAGTCGGTCGATGACGTAGCGTTGTCCGTTCCAGAGAGAATCATCGGTCAGGTCGGTATCATCGGTCACGCACAGGTATTGGAAGGGAGTCAGCAATCCGGCTTGAAGAGCTTGGGGAAGACGTATCTCGGCACTGATGCGTCCGCCAAAATCTGGTCGAAGGTCTTTTCCGTCCATACGTTCCGGGGTGGCAGTAAGCCCAATTAATAATTGAGGATGGAAATGCGAAAAGAGTTTCCTGTAACTGTCGGCCTGACTGTGATGAGCCTCATCAATGACAATGTAGTCGTAATAATCAGCTGGAAGCTGTGAAAACAGGGCTTCAAACCGTGAGTTGAACATGGATATGGAAACAAACAGATAAGCATAGTCGGCCTCGGTTTGAGGAGCTTCATTGCCTACCCACAACGTACCGAAGTTGGCGTCTTGCAGTACACTGCGATAGGTGTGTAAGGACTGGCGAAGGATTTCCTCACGATGAGCCGTAAACAGGATACGACAAGTTTGTCCTGCTCCTGCCTGTCGCTGACAAAAAGACTGATAGTCGAAAGCAGAAATTACAGTTTTTCCAGTACCAGTAGCCGCTACTACCAGATTACGGAAATTACTACACTCCTCCCGTTCTACTTTCAGCTTATCCAAAATCTGCTTTTGGTGTGGAAGCAAGGAATAGCGTTGGTATACAAATGTATCTGGTTTTCCTTTGAAAGTGTTGCGATGCAATTCTTGTTGGAATTTTTCGATACCTCCCAGCCGGAAGTCTTCAAAGTTCGGGCTATTCCAATATAAGTCAAAAGTAGCCAGAGCAGTCTTAATGATGTGCGGATTCTCTACACTAGTCACACGCATGTTCCATTCCAACCCGTCGGTCTGTGCAGACTTTGACAGATTGGACGAACCGATATAGGCAGTATGCATGCCGGAATTACGCACAAAGATATACGCCTTGGCATGGAGACGCTCAATGTCGGTTTGATAAGAAATGTGGATTTCTGTATGAGAAAGTTCAGCGAGTTGCTGCACGGCCTTGGTCTCGGTCACCCCACAATAGGTCGTTGTGATAATATGCAAACGGGTACCTTCGCGTTGACAGAACTTCTTCAAGTCATCCAGCAGTAAACGGAAACCAGAGAGTTTCAGGAAAGAGACAATGAAATAAATCTCGTCGGCACTGGCTATTTCCCGTCGGATTTCCTCAGCTAATGAAAGGATGCTGTTTCCACCCGTAAACAGATTGCTCACCCGGAAGCCGGATTGTGGACGGACAGTTTCTGAATGGCTGTGCTTTTGCAATAGACTCTTTTGATGGGTCATTACTTCCATTAAAAGGTTGGAAGTATCGGCTATCTTCACTTCATCCATAAGCCCATATTCAGACAATATCCGGTTGACCAGTGTCATGCGGTCATGTAGTTCTTCCGTATCTTCTAACTTCTGGCGAATGGCTTTTGCTAAATAATCAGCTAATATCTTTGGTGATTCGGCTGCATCTATCTGTTCGCGCAAACAAACCAATTGCTGGGATTCAGCTTCTTGTATATCTCGTTCAACCTTCTGACTGATAATATTCTCGTAGATTCCTTTCTTTAACATTGCTTGCTGATTTCAGAATTTCATGCTGAAAGTACAAAATAAAATGAAACTAGCAGACATATTTTTAGAAAGAATCTTAAAAAACGCCATCTTTGTGAATAGGATATCACGTTATGAGTTCTTCATCCCCATTTTCCTGTATCTTTTATTCTACTTGGACTTCTCGTTTGAGAGATTGACTACAACGAACGGGATGCCTGGGCGATAATCTCTTTGACATCGCAACACTCTCCTTCCCGATGAATGCACCAGAACGGGACAGACTTGACATCTGTAAACTCTTTCATCCGCCAGGCTGATTCAAAACCGCTGGCTACAAAGTGCATAGGCACGAATAAGCCTATACGAAATATATCGAGAAATTGACGGGCTCCGCGGGTATAGCCGTTACCAATGCGTCCGTCTATAGGAAACATCACTACATCGAAACAATCGGTAAGCTTGAGGATGTCTTTCAGCTCACCCCAAAAACGCTTTTCTTCTTTTGCCGGATTAATGTTGATACCGAAGTCAGGACTGTAAACCAGTCCTCCGTGGTAGTCATCAGTCAAAAAACGTGCGTACCAATTATTCAAGTCACCAGCATGAAAGATGTACCTGCCATCAGTCTCTATTACCCACGACACACCGCTATCGTTACTTCCGGTAGCTGTCACACGGAGATATTCGTCTTCCCACATGGCACCTTTCCCTAGCCAGACATCGGCTTCCCCCTTCTGTGCCCGACGGTGCTTCAATATATCTTTAGAAAGAATATAATACACATTCATTTTCCTACTTCGCCAGGAAAAGATGTCTCGGTTGAAATGGTCTTCATGAAAATGACTGGAAAAGACATATAAAGGCTTGGGAGACTGCAACAAACGTGGAATTACGCCAGCAGGGTCCATCCAGTAATCAAACACAAGAATGCAGCGATCGGTTTCGAGGACAAAGCCACTATGGAAGATATAGGTAAGTTGCATAAGATTTCTTGAATAGTTTATGCAAAGATAACGTTTTTGCTGAAAAATAGCAGTCAGCCCCCGGGATTAAGGGGCTGTACCTTCTACTTTATAACGGATAGAACGCTCGTTGCGTTGCAGACAGTCAGTAAACACGTTAAGGTCGTTGGTGTAGTTCATCAGTTCCCAAACAAGTTGCATTTCTTCGTCAGTCCATGATGCCCTATGACGCGGATATTTTTTCCGTACTTCCTGTAGAGGTTCTGGATTGCAATGGCGGACAGTTCTTGTGCCAGCTGGTCAATGTATGCAGCGGCTGCCGGAGTCTGTACCAGAATAGAGCATTCATGGCGGGCATTTTCCTTATTCCGTCTAGCCGAAAGCCAATTGAACGAACCTTCCACCAGCAAACAGTCATCTACCACCAATGTCTTGTTGTGGATACCTTTCAAAATTCGCAAACTAACATGGTTTTCTACCAGTGCGCGACGGGCTTTCAGGCTTTCTTCTTTCCACAGACCATTTTTCTTATCCAAATAATGGTCGGTATAAACTAGTACTTCTACCCTACGCTTCACAGCTTCCTGAATAAAAGGCAGCAGATTGTCGCTTTCAAGAGCATAAATGGAGAGAAAAGGAGACACAATTACCACTTTCTTACATGCAGTCTGAAAGGCCTGACGTAAAAGGTCTGTGTGAGCTTCTAGGGTGGACAGACGACAGATTTCGGCCGACTCACTAGTGTCTCTTAATAATTGTAAAGAGACTCGTTAATTATTTGATTTACAATA
>Garnier_p1__coassemble_4445_pt1 | contig 5000 bp, 4 predicted proteins | sample Garnier_p1__metabat2_high_PE_015 | metagenome-assembled genome bin Garnier_p1 | reverse complement strand
TCATCCGTTCGAAAGATTACGGTTTCGTAGCCATTCGTGCCAATACATCGAGGCGCTTTTGTATCTAGCAGCACATTCCTGCAAGTTCCCAGAATAGAAGACCGCAAGCCCGTATTCGTGAGCTGCGAGGTAAGGGACAGGCTGGACGGGTATGTCCGCAAGCTCGGAAGCCGCAGGATGAGCGTGTCCGGACTGCTGGAAAATATCGCCCGGCAGTATCTTGCAATCTATTCGGAAGACTTCGAGCGGTGGCGCAAACTGTAAAAGACACCCGGTGCAAAATCCATCCGCATCATGGAATGATGGCATTCCTGCATTCAGAACCCGCCAGAGACGGTCAACGGACGGAACATCAGTTTCGGGAGTGGAGGCAATCCGCTCCCAACGGTCGCAGATTGCAGGACACATCATCACAGTAAAATAGCTGAAAGTGATTATTAACGAATATAAAAAATAAGCCTATGGCCAGTGTAAAAGCAAAATTCAGACCTTCCGTCATAGAGGGAAAGGAAGGTACCGTCTATTATCAGATTATCCAGAACCGTGTAATCCGTCAGTTAAAGACGGATTACCGGATATTTGCAGATGAATGGAATGATGCCGAAAACAATATCATCATCGGTAATTCAGAGCGAAGCAATCTGCTTCTCTCCTTGCAGGAACGTATGAAATGGGACCTGAAGCGGTTTGAAATGACCATTCGTAAATTGGGAAATCAGAAAAGTACATTTACGGCGGATGAGATTATTGGTTCCTTTCAGAACGGAACGGATGAACAGTCATTTTTCAACTTCATGCAGGGTGTCATCGCCCATCTCAGACAGATGGGCAAGATACGCACGGCCGAGAACTATTCCTGCACCCTGAAAAGTTTCATGCAGTTCAGGCAGGACCGGGATATTCTGCTGTCTGAAATTGATTCGGATTTGATGCAGCTTTATGAAGCCTATCTTCATGGGAAAGGTGTCGTACGGAATACCAGTTCATTCTATATGCGTATTCTGAGGGCGGTATATAACCGTGCCCTGGAAAAGGAACTGGTGGAACAGCGCAATCCTTTCAGGCATGTCTATACGGGAGTGGACAAGACCGTCAAGCGTGCCGTTCCCTTATCCGCCATCAAGCGCATGAAGAACCTGGATCTGTCTTTGCAGCCTAATCTGGAATTTGCAAGGGACATGTTCCTGTTCAGCTTCTATACCCGTGGCATGTCGTTCATAGATATGGCTCACCTGAAAAAGAAAGATCTTCAGAACGGCATCTTATCGTATCGCAGACGAAAGACCGGGCAGCAGCTGGTTATCAGGTGGGAAAAATGTATGCAGGAGATTTTCGGCAAGTATCCGGAAAACAGTCTCAGCCCCTATCTTCTGCCAATATTGAAATATCCTTTTGAAGATACGAACAAGCAGTACAGGAATGTGATGTCCGTAATAAACCGGAAACTGAAAGAAATAGCCGGACTGGCCGATATATCCGTTGCTCTGAGCATGTACTGTGCCCGCCATTCATGGGCAAGCGCAGCCAAAAGCAAGAATGTTCCGATTTCCGTCATCAGCGAGGGGATGGGACATGATTCGGAAATGACTACGCAAATTTATCTGGCTTCATTGGATAACTCCTTAATAGACGAAGCTAATGAAATGATATTGAGAAATCTTTAAGATATGCGTTTAGCAAAATTGGTTTTCTCCTGTTAAGAGAGAGATTTATGGCCACAATATAGCGAAATTTCTGCACAACAAAGAATTATTAACAAAAAAAATTAATAGACTTTGTAAAAAACATAAAAATGTTTAGCACAAGGTCTATTATGCCGCATGAAAATCCTTTTTACAAGGTGTTTTATCTTTAGTCTCCCTCTTAACAGGAGGTGTGTCATTAACGCTTTCTTGCAAAGAGAGAAATGACTATTTTGAAGAATCAAGATTTTCGCTCATGTAAAAAATAACGAGGGGCAAACCCTCATACAGATAGTGATGTCCGGCTTTGCCGGTTCAAGTTAAGATAACAAGAAAAAGGGAATATGAAAAAGTTAATCCTCGGTGTTTTCCTCGCCATTTGCTGGTGTACCGGTACCGCCAATGCGCAGGATATAGCAGCAAAGACCAATTTGTTGTATTGGTCAAGTACGACGCCCAATTTGGGTTTTGAATTTGGCTTAGGCAAGCGCACGACCCTCAACATTACAGGGGCCTACAATCCTTGGACACTGAACAAGGATAGCAACAAGAAGATGAAGCACTGGCTAGTGATGCCGGAATTCCGCTACTGGCTCTGTGAACGCTATAATGGCCACTTTTTTGGTCTGCACAGTGGTTATGCCTTTTATAACATCAGTGGTGTGAGAGTCCTGTTCCAGGATAAATCGACCAAGGACCACCGTTATCAGGGTTGGGCTACGGGAGCCGGTCTTTCCTATGGTTATTCGTGGATTTTAGGCAAACGGTGGAATATCGAAGCCACTATCGGTTTAGGTTACATCTATTCGAACTATGACAAATACGAATGTGCTACCTGTGGCAAGTTCAAAGGCAGTCAGAGTAAACACTACTTTGGCCCGACCAAAGCGGGAATCTCTCTGATATATATAATCAAATAAGAAAGGAAAAACTATGAGACGCATATACATTACACTATTACTGATGCTGGCATGCAGGCCGACTGTACTGCTTGCCGAAAACGAAACCAGCTACCTTCCCTCCATCACTATCGGTCAGAGAGGTGTAGCCAAGCAGGGTCGTACGGTTGAACTGAAAATGTCTGTAGATTTGAGCAATGCCAGAATTCGCACGCAGCATACCGTAGCACTGACACCCGTGCTCGTGTCAGCGGATGGAAACCGGGAAATAGCCTTTCCGCCGATTGTCATTGACGGAAAAACACGTCACAAGGTTTACTTGCGGGCGCAACGTCTCGAAAGTGTAGAGCTTCCCCCTTATCATAATGATTCTGCACAGGTAATTATACGCCATAGCAGCAAGAACCAGCAATATGATTATGCGGCTACCGTACCTTACCAACGATGGATGCTCGACGGCCGGGTGGAAATCCGTGAACAGGTACACGGCTGTACCAATTGTGGAGAAGGAAAGTCTGAACAGAACTTGCTGGACGGAGTTTTGCCTACCTATATCCCTGATTATCGCTTTCATACCATCGCACCGGAACCCGAACCGGTGAAGGTACGTGCAGAAACACGCACAGCCCGCCTGCAATTCCGACAGGACAGTTATAAGATTCTGCCCGGCTTTAAGAATAACCGTGCCGAACTGGATACCGTTTCAAACTCCATTAATTGGGTGAAGAAAAATTCGGATGTCAAGATTATCGGTATTTATATCACGGGTTACGCTTCACCGGAAGGTAGTGAGGCTCATAACCTTACCTTGTCAGAAAACCGCGCCAAGGCACTGGCCGATTACATCCGTCGTCACGATGCCATATCTCCTGATATGCTCCATGTGGACTGGAAGGGGGAAGACTGGGAAGGTTTAGTCCGTGTGCTCGACAACTATCCGAATCTGTTGAAACGCGACGAGGTATATGAGATTATCGAGCAATACCGTGACAAACGTGACTTCTGTGAGTTGCAGCTTCAGAAGCTCGTTCCGCCAACCATCTATCAGAGACTGCTCAATGAAATTTATCCCGCACTTCGTCGCAACGAATATCGCATTGAATACAACGTGCGCAACTTTAACCTCGAAGAGGCACGCCGTATGGTCAATGAACGACCGGACTTGTTGAGCCTGACAGAAATGTACAAGGTGGCTGACTCCTATGAAAAAGACACACCCGAATATGACAAGGTAATGGCTACAGCGGTGCGTTACTTCCCGACATCGCCTGCCGCACTCAATGAGAATGCCGTGAATGCCATCTTGCGCAAGGAATATGACAAGGCGGTGCAACTGCTCGAAAAGTCTGAAGTCGCTGCACAGTCTGCCGAACTGTTGACCACCCTGGGTGTAGCTTATGCAGGAGTTGGGCAATATGAAAAGGCAGAGGATGCTTTCCGTCGTGCTTCGGAGTTGGGTTCAGAACCGGCCCGGCATAATCTGAAGGAAATGCGCCAGGTAATGGATCAATTATAATCACCAGGAGATATAATCAAACATTTGTTCAATTTTTAATACTTAATTCTTATGAAGCTTAATAAGTCTTTTATGCTGGCAATGGCTGGTTTGGCCATGACCGCATGTAGTAATGATGATGAGATGGGAACACAGTTCCCCGATGGTAATGGTGCTGTAAGTATCCGTATTGTCAATCCGACAATGAGCCGTGCCGTAGTTGACGGCAATGATAAAGCTGTAACCGTGGTTCCTGCAACTGGCACCAACGTAACCGTGACACTTATGGATGGAAGCACATCACGCACATTAAATATAAGTGCAGATAATTGGCAAGCAGCTCAATCTAAAGTTGTTACGTTTTGGGGTGTTACCAATCCTACATCTGTTTCTGTTGCTATGAATAATGGAAAAGCCAATTACGCTGATACTGATGCTGTTAATGGAGCAGATGTTCAGAAAGTAAAAAATGTACCTGTATATGGTACTACATCATCCTTTACATTGACTGATCAAGTCGAGAGTCCTACAGACGGTAATATGCAGAATGGTTATCAAGAAGAGAATAAAAACACCAAATACCAGATGTACACTGCTACGGTAAAAATGGCTATCCCCATGGCTCGTCTGGAAGTTAGCGGTATCAAGCATGTTACACATACTGGAGAAGGTGATGATAACTGTAAATACCAAAAATTGACTATTGCCGGTGTATATTTGGATAACGTGATTGCTAATGGTGCAGGAGTTGAATATTCTACTACTAATGGTTATTCTAATGCAAGTGGTACTCCTACAGATTATAGCTTTGACGGAACTAATGTTACTGGTACTGGTGCCATTGCACTCTTCAAGGATGAAATAGCAGCACCTGATAATGATTTCTTAGCTAAAGGTGCTGAATGGCCTAAACAGACAACAGGA
>Garnier_p1__coassemble_4293_pt1 | contig 5153 bp, 4 predicted proteins | sample Garnier_p1__metabat2_high_PE_015 | metagenome-assembled genome bin Garnier_p1 | reverse complement strand
CATCGCCATCAGACCTACAGTGATGAATGTGATACCCAAACCTCTCAATGGAGCAGGCACGTCAGAGTAAGCCATTTTTTCGCGGATAGCAGCCAGACCAACGATAGCCAGCAACCAGCCGATACCTGAACCCAGTGCGTAAGAAATAGCGTCGGCTACACCACCGATGAATTTAGGATCAGACGGAGCCAGTGTGATGCGCTGCTGCATGAACAGTGAAGCACCCATGATGGCACAGTTAACGGCAATCAGCGGCAGGAAGATACCCAGTGAAGCATACAGCGAAGGGCTGAAGCGTTCAACGATCATTTCTACCAACTGTACGATAGCCGCAATTACGGCAATGAAAAGAATAAAGCTCAAGAAGCTCAGGTCGATGCCCAGGATACCATCTGCAGCAAGTACTTTAGTCTGCAGCAAATAGTTTACAGGAAGCGTCACCACAAGCACGAAAGTCACGGCGATACCAAGTCCAAGGGCAGTCTTTACGTTCTTTGATACAGCCAGGTACGAACACATACCCAGGAAGAACGCAAATATCATGTTGTCCACAAAGATAGAGCGGACGAATAAACTTAATAAATGTTCCATGTTATTTAATTAATAATTCTGATTCAACACCCTATATTATTTTTCCTGCAACTCTTTGTGCTTAGCACGCTGATACCAGATCAGACATGCACAGATGATAAGAGCCATAGGAGGCATCAGCATCAAACCGTTGTTAACATAACCCAGGTCTTTCAGCCACTGGTGGTTCAGGATATTGAAGCCCAGCAGTGTACCAGAACCCAGCAATTCGCGGAAGAATGCTACGATAACCAGGATTTTGGCATAACCCAAACCGTTACCGATACCGTCCAGACAAGATTCCCAAGGACCATTGGCCATGGCAAATGCTTCCAGACGTCCCATCAGGATACAGTTGGTAATGATCAAACCTACGTATACAGACAGCTGTACGCTTACATCGTATGCAAATGCTTTCAAAAGTTCGCTCACGATTGTTACCAGCGCAGCTACAACTACCAGCTGCACGATGATACGGATACGGTTAGGAACAGTCTTACGCAACAAAGAGATAACTACGTTAGAGAATGCAGTAATGATTGTTACAGAAAGACCCATCACGATAGCCGGTTCCAGCTTAGAGGTAACGGCCAGCGCAGAACAGATACCCAATACCTGTACGGTAACAGGGTTGTTCATGCTTAACGGAGTAGAAAATACTTCTTTGTTTTTAGCTGAAAATAAACTTCCCATTGTAATTATCTCCTCCTATTATTTAGATGTTAAAAATTTGGTATAGTGAGCCATACAGCCTTTCAACATGGCATCCACACCGTTTGATGTGATAGTACCACCTGAAATACCGTCAACCTGGAAATCAGGATTTTCCACTTTACCGTTCTTTACTACGCTCAAGGCAATGCTTTCACCTTCCAGAACCTGTTTGTTCTTGAATTCATCCTGGAAGTGTTCTGTAGCGATTTCAGCACCCAGACCCGGAGTTTCTGAAGCGTGAGAGAAGTAAGTACCGTAAACGGTATTCTTGTCTTCGTTCAGTGATACATAGCCCCAGATAGCACCCCAAAGACCGGCACCGTAAACAGGAACTACATATTTAGTCTGTCCGTCCAATTCGCATACAAATACGTGTGCACGTCCGTTTTCCTTGAATTCTTTTTCGTAAGCAGTTACAAACTTGCCTTCGTACTCAGTCAGTGAACCGTCTTCGGCAACTACCATGTCGGCTTTCACTACTTTGGCAAATTCAGCTTCAGCATCCTGTACTTCTCTGATACCCAGTGAAGAAAGAATCTGTTTCTTAGTATCCAGCTCTACGTTCTTGCCCTGCAGGTCGCGCAGTGAAGAGTTTACGAAAGCCAGCAAGAATGCTACGATAATAACCATTACCGAAGCATAAATGATAGTATAAGAGTTACTATTAGTATTCATTGTATTCGGTTTTTTAATGGTTAGACTTTACACGTTTTTCGCGACGGCTGATGTTGTTAGAAACTACTACGTAGTCAATCAGCGGAGCGAAGATATTCATCAGCAGGATAGCCAACATCATACCTTCTGGATAACCCGGATTCAATACACGGATGATGATAGCCATGGCACCAATCAGGAAGCCGTATACGAACTTACCGTTTTCTGTACGTGAAGAAGTTACAGGGTCAGTAGCCATAAATACAGCACCGAAGCAGAAACCACCTACGCACAAGTGTTCGTACCAAGCCATGTTAGCCATCGCTGTGTCAGGACCGAGTGCATTGAAAATCAATGCCATTACAGCTCCACCTACAAATACAGAAATCATAGTTTTCCAGCTTGCAACACCTGTCCACAACAGAATAACCGCACCGATTGCGATAGCGATTACGCTGGTTTCACCGATAGAACCCGGAATAAGACCCAGAACCATGTCGCTCAATGATGCTGTGATAGGAGATTCTGTAGCAGCCTGTCCCAGAGGAGTAGCGGCAGTAAGACCGTCTACAGTCTTACCCAGACCGAAGATGCTATCGCTAGCAACCCAAACGGCGTCACCTGACATTTTGGTAGGATAAGCGAAGAACAGGAATGCACGTGTAATCAACGCAGGGTTGAAGATGTTCATACCTGTACCACCGAATACTTCTTTCGCAAAGATTACAGAGAAAGCAGTAGCTACAGCCAGCATCCACAACGGACAGTCAACCGGCACAATCATCGGGATAAGGATACCAGAAACCAGGAAACCTTCCTGAATTTCTTCCTTCTTCCACTGAGCTACTACGAATTCGATACCCAGACCCACTACATAAGAAACGATAATCTTAGGCAGAACAGCCAGGAAACCGTAAATAAACATTTCGATGAAGCTACCTTCTACGCCAGTGTGCGTAAAGTGCTGGTAGCCCACATTATACATACCAAACAGCAAAGCTGGTATCAACGAGATTACCACGATAGACATGATACGCTTGCTATCAATCGCATCGTGGATGTGCGTACCGGTTTTCGCTGTGGCATTCGGAACGAACAGGAATGTTTCAAAACCGTCGAACACCGACCGGAAAGCCTGGTATTTGCCTCCCTCTTCAAAGTTCGGCTTTATCTTGTCTAGATAATTTCTTAACGCTTTCATTTAATTTTTTATTTTAGTTGACCGGAAAACGAGCCTCCGGAACCTAGTTACCTTGATTAATTAACACATTTCACGACGAAGCATATCCAGTCCTTCGCGAACGATACGCTGCAACTCCATCTTAGAAGAACATACGAATTCACAGATAGCAAAATCTTCAGGAGCTACTTCGTAAATACCCAGTGCTTCCATGCGGTCGATATCGCCGGCGATGATTGCTTTGATAAGGTATTCAGGAAGAATGTCCATCGGAAGCACATTGTCATACTCGTTTGACATAATCATGTGACGTTCGCCACCCTTGATACGAGCATCCAGTGTGTACTCTTTCTTGCCCAGCAACCAGCTGAAGTATGAACGGCTGGTACTGAAGTCGTTGAAACGTGGCATAATCCATCCCAACATTTCGTGTACGTCATTACCTTCAGGGATTACAGTTACCTGACTGTGGAAAGCACCCAGGAATCCATGAGCAGGAATCTGCTTACCGGTAAGCGGGTTACCGCTGATGTAACGCAACTGTTTGCCGGTAGTTACATTGCCATCCAATACGTCAGTAAGCAACGCACCTACTTTCAGTTTGCAGTAAGCTGGTTTCAGCACTTCCGAACCAGTGATAGCTACGGTACGAGTCATGTCTACACGACCAGTGTTGAACAGACGTCCGATGAAGATAACAGCCTGCGGGTCGATAGTCCACACAGTTTCACCTTTGTTTACAGGAGCCAGATGGTTGATCTGTACACCTACGTTACCAGCAGGGTGTGGTCCGTCGAACACAGTTACTGTAACGTTTCCTGCCTGTGTCAAAGCAGCCGATTTCTGCTTAGCACTGATACTCAAATAAGTTTTGGCTATCTTAGCCAGCGCATCCAGACCTGTCTGGAAGTTTACTTCCTCACCCTTGAGTGCGATTTCGAATTCAGGAGCCAGCGGATTGCTGTCGAAAGCCGATACGAAGATAGCTTTAGGAGCTACAGTCGGGTCAGCGATTACATCGTACGGACGCTGTCTGATGAATGCGAACATACCAGCGTTCAGCAACGCTTCCTTCACAGCTTCTCCGTCCAGTTTTGAAACGGCTTTCTTGCCAAACTCTTCGAAGTCCTGTTCAGGAGCAGCCTCAACGGTAATGCTCATCACCTTACGGCGAGCACCGCGCTCCACACTTGTTACTACGCCACTTACAGGCGAAACAAATTTCACTTCAGGATGATTCTTGTCAATAAACAAGGGTCCTCCGGCCATAACATACTCCTGCTCTTTCACCACAACCTTCGGTGTAACACCGGTAAAATCGTCTGGAACCAATGCATAGAATTTAGGTTCCTTTACCGATACAACCTGGGCAGCAGCTTTACCTTTCAAGTTTATGTCCAAGCCTTTACGTAATTTAATTACATTTGCCATATTGGGTTATAAAAAATGGTTGTATAATTTTTGCGCAAAATTACATAAAAAAATAGTAAAAAAAGAGCATTTCGGGCATTAATACTGAAAAAATTCCATAATTCTTTGTTTCCGTCTTCCATACCCCTTGAAGTTCAAGGTTTTGAGGAAATTACAGCCATCATGTTTATGCGTTATATATAAGGTATAGTCCAAATACTTTACAAAAAAGGTCCGGCTACCCCTCACTCGGATAGCCGGACCTACTTTCTCTATATCAGTTATACCCGGGATTCTGTTTCATCCGCGGATTCATCTTCAGCACCTTGTCGGGTAAGGGGAAAACGGTGGTGAAACCACTTTCCTCTCCTTCCACCACCGGACGGAAGCTATAGGCCCGCGTAAACAGTCCGAAGCGAATCAGATCCTGTCTGCGCCAGCCCTCCCAGGCCAGTTCGAGCTGACGTTCCTCCAGCAGCGTTTCCAGCGTAGCCGTACGCGGAGCAGCTCCGGCACGTGCCCGCACCGCATTCAGCTCGGCCGTTCCATCGGCACCACTGCGCACCTTGGCCTCGCTTTGCATCAACAGCACATCCGCGTAACGGAACAGCACAATGTCGTTATC
>Garnier_p1__coassemble_4038_pt1 | contig 5456 bp, 8 predicted proteins | sample Garnier_p1__metabat2_high_PE_015 | metagenome-assembled genome bin Garnier_p1 | reverse complement strand
ACATCAAAGAAACAAAATCGAAAAAAAACTGTCCTGCTTATGGGAAAGAAACCATAAAAAATTACTTTTTCTTTCATATTTCAAAATCTTTTCAGAATTGAGCCCTAGTTTTGCAGTACAATAAAGAAACAAAAAGTATTAACCCATAAAAATTGAAGTTATGAAAAAATTATCATTACTGTTTGCGTGTTTGTTTTCTATAGTAGTAAGTGTATATGCTGCTGATGATAAACCTATTCAGATCAACCAATTGCCGCAGGCAGCTCAGCTGTTTATCAAAAATCACTTCCCTACAGCTAAAGTAGCTTTTGCAAAAATGGACAGTGGCTTTTTCGACAAAAGCTATGACGTTATTTTCACGAACGGTGACAAGCTGGAGTTTAACAAAAAAGGCGAATGGACTGAGATGAACTGCCGCACTAACGGTGTTCCAGCAAAAGCTGTTCCGACTCGTATCCAGCAATATGTTTCAGAAAATTACCCGGATAGCAAAATTCTGAAAATAGAAAAGGACGACCACGATTATGAAGTAAAACTTTCCAACCGCTGGGAAATTAAATTCGACCTCAATTTCAACGTGATCGACCTTGACAACGATTAATGCTGAACTCCATCCGGATTATAAGGCACAGCTGTTTCCCTGAGCATATTCTGCACTGGAACAGCCCTTGTATTCCGGATGCCGTTGCAACCAGACTACGGCATAAGCACATGTGGCCACAGGGGTTAACCCCTCAGACAAAGCATAGTCGTATGCTGCTTTTACCAGTGCAGTAGCTACACCACGGCCTCCAATAGCTTCGGGTACTATGGTATGGCGGATATCCAGTCCGCCATTTTCTATTCTATAAGCTACATGAGCTGTAACTCCATCTAATGTAACTTCAAAACGGCACTTATCTTCTTTGTGTATAATTTCCATGAATGCCAGATTATTTGTGTTCAACTTCTACCAACTCTCCGGTCACCGAATTCATTATAAATCCTCTAATTTTTATGTCCTGCGGGATAAGCGGATGATTCAGAATAATATCCAGCGTTTCTCTCACAGCTTCTTCTGTATCATGAAAACCACTGAGCCATTGTTTTAAATCAATGCCGCAATAATCCATTAATTTAAGATGGTCTTCAGATATTCCACGTTGCCGCATATGCTCTATCATCATGGCTCCGTCCATACACTGCACACCACAGTCTGTATGAGCAATGACCATAACTTCTTCTACCCCCAGTTCATAGATAGCAACCAGCAAACTGCGAACTGCACTTCCAAACGGCTGGGTGATAATACCTCCGGCATTCTTGATAATCTTTACATCTCCATTCTTAAACCCCAAAGCTGCCGGCAAAAGCTCAGTAAGACGTGTATCCATGCACGAAAGAATAGCAATTTTCTTATCAGGATATTTATCTGTAATATACTTCTCATATTCCTTATTGGCCACAAACTGTTTATTATAAGCCAAAGCTGCTTCTATCATATCTTTTCCTCCTTTTTTAAGAATATTCATTTTTAATAGTGGACACTAAGATACAAAAAATCAAACAAAACATCAGCTTCATCTCATAAATTCCGTATCTTTGCTTGTGTAATTTTCTAGCTATTCAATATTATGGATGAATTGACTCTTACCACACCTACTCTACTCTTTTCTGCTGTTTCTCTGATTCTTCTGGCATATACAAACCGCTTCTTGTCGTATGCACAATTGGTACGCACACTCAAGGATCAATATTTAGCCAATCGTTCCGAAGTAACAGCAGCACAAATCAAGAACCTCCGCAAACGCCTATATTTGACACGCGCCATGCAAATTTTAGGTATTTCCAGTCTTTTTTTCTGTGTAGTAGTAATGTTTCTAATATACATCAACCTGCACACCTTGTCGGTGTACCTTTTTGGTCTGGCCCTGTTGCTGCTTATAGGTTCATTGGGATTGTCTATCTGGGAAATTCAGATTTCTGTCAAGGCACTTGAAATCCATCTGCAAGATATGGAACAGAAACAGAAATAAAAAAGGTTGTTCTGCATATATCTTACAGAACAACCTCCTAAAGGAATTATCAAGATTAATATATCTTACAACAACAGTACACTATTATTTTTCTTCAAAATCTGTCTCACCATTAGAGATTAACAGATTGTACCATTGAATCAATTTTTTAATATCACTGTTATGCACACGGTCACGATCATAATCAGGTAACACAGCAGCCATGAATTCAGCCAATCCTTCAGCCGATGCCTTTTTATAATCAATAGCTGTTACACCCCCATTTTCTTTTGCCTTAATAGCTTCAAGCACTGTTGTCAATGGTACTTCATCCTTATCGGTATACATTGCAATGTCACCCAAGGAAATTACTTTATCGCTTGCGTAAATAGGCATTCTTTTTTTATCGGCGCTTACAGCCTCTACAATCAACATGTTTTTTGCCTGAGAAATAAGCTTATATAAACCCGGTTTTCCGGCAATTGCTAAAATAGTATTCAACATAGTTCGTTAGAATTTCTTTAATAAAAATATTATTGTCGTACAAAAATACGATTCACAATTGACATTCACAAACTATTTGTCCGAATTTGATTTATTTAATTCATTTAATAGTTGCTCCAACTGCTCCGTCAGCGGACGTACACCATCATTCTCAATGATATATGTTGCCAAAGCACATTTTTGCTCATCATCCATCTGAGCGCGAATACGTTCTTCCACCTGTAGCCGCGTTGCATTGTCGCGTTGCATTGTCCTGTGTATGCGCACCTCCATAGGCGCATGCACCATAACTGTTGCATCTACTAACTTGTCCATTCCCGATTCAAAAAGTATTGCACTTTCTACAGCAACGACCATAGCAAGGCTTCTATGACTATCAGCCCATTGTATGAAGTCATGCTTTACGGCCGGATGCACCAGTGAATTTATTTGCTGGGCATTTTCATCCGAAGCAAATAAATATGCAGCCAACACTGGCTTATTCAACTGTCCGGATAAGTAAACTTCATTACCCAACAAACGAATGAGCCCGTCACGAATCGTAGCATCAGTACGCATCAATGCTTTGGCACGGCTGTCCGTATCATAAACGGGTATGCCATACTGTTCTTTCAATACGGAAGCTACAAATGACTTTCCACTCCCAATTCCTCCTGTGATTCCAATTTTTATCATAACAGAAAGTTAAATCACTATTGTTGTTCTATCAAGTAATCAAGTTCTAACGGTGATATCCGGATATGGCTGACAGCCGGATGCCATTGCTTGAGTACGGGAACCAGTTTGGAAGATGTTCCTGCCGGCAAATCATGATAGTTTACTTCTACTGCAAAATCAATGGCGTTCACTTCCTTGAAGCGGTTTAATCCCACCTGAAATGTAACCTGCACTTTCGAAGGGAAAGTACGAAGTACCTTACCCGCAGGAAAGCCTACTCCTGTAACCGGCACCTCGACTGTCTTCTCGGCATACATATCCGTCAGTACAGTCAGATCATTTACCGCCGGCACAAACTTCGCGCCAAACACATGCTTAAGAGCCACCTGTTTTCGCAATGTATCAGAAACCTCCTTTAATGTCAAAGGCACTGTATAAGCAGCCTTAATGGTATCTAACACAGACAGGGGAGCGTATACTACGACTGAATCCGGTTGGAACTTTATATCCGAAATATAGTATTTTCGGGCTGCCACTACACTACCATCCAACTTAACTGGTACTTTTTTGGCTATTCCTCTGGCACATATAAACCCCAATGTATCTGGTTTCATACTCAGCAATTTAGTAGAAGTGTTAAGCTGCATGGTAACCTTCTTCATTACATCTGCATATGGTATACGTACGTATGCAGAAGAGCCATCGGCATATTCAGCAAAATCAACTACTACAGGATAGAAAGTGCGGCCCAACATATAATTTATAAGGACGGTACCTCTATCACTGACTGTTACTCGCAAATCTGAAGGCAAGTCGGATGTAATCACCACATCCTGAGGAACATTCTTCAGCTTTATTGGAACCGAAAATTCAGTTTCATAATGATCATCTAATGTCTGCAGCAGCCAAAAACTAGCCGACACGAACACAAAAAACAAGAAAATCAGGAACTCCCTGCTCTCTTTACGCAGCAGGAAAATCCTGATTTTTCTTTCTGTTCTTATACAATGCAGACGTATTTTTCTGCTATCGAACATATTAATTATTATTTAACCTGCTGTGCTGCAGCATCAGCATAAATAGAATTTCTATCTACTTTAATTTTTACACCAGAAGCTATTTCCAAAATTACAGCTGTATCCCCAAAATCTTTTACTTTACCATAGATACCACCAGCTGTGATAACTGACTGACCTACTTCAAGATTTTTACGGAAATTAGCAATTTCTTTCTGTTTTTTGTTCTGGGGGCGAATCATGAAGAAATACATGATTGCAAAAATAGCGACCATCATAATCAGGAACTGGTAATCACCACCCGCTGCCTGCTGTGCTGGCAAACAAACTGTTAACAAATTCATAGTCATTTAATATTAATAATTTTTAGTTCGATGACAAATATATTAATTTTTAATCAGCTTGCTCTCTTTTTTTAATTGATTAACAATTCCATCCAACGTACCGTTAATAAACCCGCCACTCTTCGGAGTACTATAAAGCTTAGCTATATCTACATACTCATTCAAAGAAACACTAACTGGAATGTTCGGGAAACTCAAGATCTCAGCCAAGGCAATCTGCATGATAATCACATCCATAAAAGCTACACGATCTAAATCCCAGTTCCGAATATTACTACTAATAAGATGACGGTAATAATCCGCATTCAGGATAGCACGACGGAACAAACGGCGAGCAAAGTCACGGTCTTCTTCGTCCTTAAATTCCGGCAAGAGCTCCTGCTTAGCACCGTTCTGTGGGTCAAAACGCTTGATTGTCTTCAATACGAATGTATCAACAATTTCTTTATCATCATTCCAATATAAGCTCTGCTCTTCCAACACTTCGTCCAAAGCCGCATTATTAAAAATGATGTTCTTGTATATCTTTCTCCAGAATTCACGGTCTTCATCATATGAAGATGTTTCAGTTGCCATATATTCCTTATATATATCGCTGTTAGCAATCTGTTCAAACAAGGATTTGATAAGCTCCGGCTCATTCTCCCAAGTTTTTTTCTGGTTATTCGCAAAGTCCAACAACTGTTTATTTACTTCCAACTGGGCAATAAACTGATTGTCAACAAACTTAGTATTGGGGGAAAGATCCTCCTTTGAAGGAGCAAGTTTGTTCTTGGCGGCTTCCAGACGCTTATTTGCATACTTGGTCACCTCCACCATTAACAGCAACAAGAAATTGTACAAATCATACGCCTTGGAAAGACTGAAGAACAACTCTTTCTCTGCAGTATCCAAATTTTTACTACCATTCTGGTAATAAGCGTAAATTATCTGAATTACTT
>Garnier_p1__coassemble_3904_pt1 | contig 5619 bp, 6 predicted proteins | sample Garnier_p1__metabat2_high_PE_015 | metagenome-assembled genome bin Garnier_p1 | reverse complement strand
ACTCAGAATGCCTCAAGCAAAAACAGACTATTGTAACCGCAAAGGCATGACTGGGAAAGACTTATCTCCCAACAAACTTAAGAAATTAATTTTTATTAAACTAATAAAAACGTAATTATTTTGCATTTTGGAGGGTGCTTAAAAGAAAGCTGTGTATTTTCCCATTCGAAGCTACGACCTCATGTCCAGACTCCCAGCTGCTGCCGCCGTTAAAGTCTGTCAGACAGCCACCTGCATTTTGCAGGATAAGCGCTCCTGCGGTAATGTCCCAAGGTCCCAAAAAAGCTTCAATACGTCCTTCAAAGCGTCCGGCTGCCACATAACAGAGTTCGGCAGCTGCAGCACCTTGCAGACGTAATCCGCCAACACGACCATACAAGCTTTCTACCAGATGAGTGGCAACAGGTCTGTAACGGACCGAATCATACGGAAAGCCCAATGCAATGAAAGCATCTGTACACTCGGATACCGACGATACGGTTATCGGATTTCCATTCAGATATGATGCTGCGCCTTTCCATGTCCAGTAACATTCATCGCGGCAAATTTCGTACACCACACCTAACAGAATTTCCTGCCGGCTACGTAAAGCAATGCTGATACAATAAGGAGGGTTGTCGTGGATGAAATTGGTCGTTCCATCCAATGGGTCTACTACCCAATAAAGATTTTCATCGGTCAAGCTCCCCGACCCTTCCTCGGCGATAAAGCCGGCTTCAGGAAGAAGTTGGGAGAGTGTTGCTACAATTCGCTTTTCCGATTCTTTGTCAACATACGACACATAATCGTGTGCATGTTTTTTTTCTACTTGTTCACGGCGGAATTTTTTCCGTTCCTGGCGGATAAAGTCGCCGGTTTCTTTGGCCAGATTACATACCTGACCTGCTAACTGTTCCAAATCAAATGTAATCATAACAGAGGGTTATTGTTCCAGATGGCCAAACTTATAAGTACCACGGCGGATAACCTTGCCGGTATTGTCAGTCTCTACAAAACTGCCATCCTTCTTGCCATCCTTAAAGGTTCCCTCGTAACGGACACCATCTTTATTGATGAGTACCCCTTTACCGTCTTCCTTTCCGTTTTTAAATTGTCCGGTATATACAGAGCCATCGGCCGTGCGCAATACACCTTCGCCATCGGCCATGTTGTTTTTCCATGTACCTTCGTACTCATCTCCGTTGGCCCATTTATAGTGCCCCTTGCCAGAGCGCTGGTTACATTTCCAATGGCCGGTATATTCGGCACCGTTGGCCCAAGTGAATGTACCTTCACCCTGCTGCATACCGTTGCTGAACTGGCCAACATACTTATCTCCATTGGTATATACATAAATACCTTGCCCAGTCCGTTCACCGTTTACGTAATCACCTTCGTAGCGTTCGCCGTTCTGGAAATAGTAAATACCTTTTCCATCCTGCACGTCTTCGCTCCAGTCGCCCACATACTTGTCGCCGTTGGTATAATAGAAAGTGCCCTTTCCGTGACGCATGTCGCTTTGCCACTCACCATCGTATTTAGACTGGTCGCCCCATATCATCACGCCCTTTCCGGTCTTCGAATCGTTTACCCACTGACCGGTGTAGCTGGCACCACCTTTCCACGAGTAAGTTCCTTCACCGTTACGTTTACTTTCGGTCCATTCACCGTCGTACACATCACCGTTATAATAATACATCACACCTTTTCCCTGCTGGAAATCGGCCGACCACATACCTTCGTAACGGTTATTGTTCATAAAATAATACGTACCCTTGCCATGCTTCTGGTCCTGATACCACTCGCCAACGTACTTTTCTCCCTCCTTATATAAATAGGTACCTTCACCCTGGCGCTTTCCTTTAAGATACTCCCCTTCATACACGTCACCGTTTTTAAAAAGGGTTTTTCCTTTGCCATTAGGCTTCTTGCCTTTTAGTTCGCCGGTATACTCGGCACCGTTCTTGAATTTGTAAAAGCCGATGTTGATTTGTGCCCATGCATGCACTGCGGTAAAGGCCAACAGGCCACATGTCAAGTATAATTTTCTAGAATTCATTCGCCTTAATCAATATTTTTTGTGTCCCCAATTTAATGGAATTATTTTTCTGCCTGCTGCTTTATAGCATTTTTTTACCTGCAACCACCTCTATTAAACGTTCTTTATCGAAATATAGCTGAGCCAAACGACGTAATTCTTCGGCAGTTACCGTACGGATAGCCTGTACGGATTGGCCATAGAAACTGTCGGGCAAGTCGGCTGTCTGGGTAAATATCCACGCTTCAGTAACCGACAAAGGTCCTTCGTAAGCACGGCATAAATCGCCCAACATATAGTTTTTCACCATCTCCAGTTCTTCAGCCGGTACAAGGTCTTGCTGCAGGCGGTCTATTTCCGTATAGACTTCTGCGATAAGCGGACGCACATACTCGTTGGCAGCCTCTGTACTGACAATAAGCATACCCGTCCCGGGATAAGAAACTACACCCGAAGCAATGCCATATGTATATCCCTTGTCTTCGCGGATATTCGACATGAGACGGCTCCCAAAGTATCCGCCGAACAGTGTTACCAAAACCTTGAACTTCAGAAAATCGGGATGCAAACGGTCCAGTGTGAAGCATCCCATTTTAATAGAGCTTTGAAGCGCATCAGGACGTTCGATAAAAACACGACGGTCTGCTATAGTCTTTGCTTCATAATTGCGGTCTGCAGGAATAGAAGAAAGACTGCCCCAGCTTTCCTGACCGAAATGCTGTTCTACACAGCGCAGAATATCATCAGTAACTTTACCCGATACGTAAAGAGTAGAGTTGGCCGAGGTATAATAAGTAGTATAAAAATTGCGCAAGTGTGCAGCTGTAATGGTGTCATAATCCTGCAGGGCAGCATACTTTCCAAGAGGATGCGCCGTACCGAACAGCGAACGGTTCAGTTCCTTGCGCGCAAGAACTTCCACACGGTCGGCATTAACCAGAAACTGCTGGCGATTGACATTACGTACAACATCGAGCTCCTTCTCCGGAAACAACGGTTCCTTAATCATCGACGCCACGATTTCAAGCGTCTGGGGGAAATACTTCACCAGCGAATATAGGGTAATAAATCCGTAATTGACCGACGAAGAAAGGTCGAGCCATGCTCCGTAATAATCCAGTTTCGAAGCTATCTGCTGCGAAGTGTAACTGGCAGTGCCTTCGCGCAACATGCGATTGGTAAACATTGCCTGCAGCGGAAGCTCCTGCTGCCACTGACCGCCACGTACCAGAATGTCAAAACGTATCACATCTTCCGAGCCTACTCTGAGAATATTCAGAGGGGTACCATTATTCAGAATTCTTCGTTCAGGAACAGGTATCGCAAAGTGTTCCATCGGCTTGTTCTGTGGTGCCTTTGTCCTATCGATTACTGCCGTCATTTTGCTCCGTAATGTTCTTTAAGAAACAATTCCGCACGCTCCAAATCCTGAGGGGTGTCGATTCCGATAGTCTCAACATCACTGAGGCCGACCTTGATGGTATAACCATTCTCCAGCCAGCGCAACTGTTCTAGCGATTCAGCCAGTTCGAGAAACGATTGTGGCAATGCAGTGATTTCCTGCAATACAGCAGCACGATAAGCATACAAGCCGATGTGCTTGTAATAAGTATGCCCCTTCAGCCAGTCTTGCTTGCCGACATTGCGCTGGTAAGGAATGATGGAGCGACTGAAATAAAGGGCCTGGAAATTCTTGTTGACTACAACCTTTGGCGAATTGGCATTTTCCAACACCTCAAACGCATCATCAGCGCTGAAAGGTTTTACCAAAGTAGCAATCTGTGTAGAAGCATCGTCGAAACAAGCCTTAACAGCCTCCAGTTGCGAGCGCTGGATAAAAGGCTCGTCACCCTGAATGTTTACAACGACATCGAAGCCCTGTCCCACTTTCGTGTAAGCTTCATAGCAGCGGTCAGTCCCACTCTTGTGTGCTGTAGAAGTCATCACGACTTTACCGCCAAAAGCCTTTACCGCTTGTTCGATGCGTTCGTCATCCGTAGCTACCCAGGCATCATCCAAGATGCCCGCTACCTGTTCGTATACTCGTTGAATGACTGGTTTGCCTCCCAAAAGCGCCAACGGTTTGGCCGGAAAGCGTGTTGATGCATATCTTGCAGGAATAATTCCAATAAATTTCATGGTATTTATACAGTTTTATCTTCGCAAAAATACAAAAGATTTTTCATACATTTGCGTATATAATTAAATATAAGCAGTTTATAAAAATAGCTGTTTAATTTTGTAAAACATACGTAAAACAAATCATTGTTTTCTATGTTTTACGCAACAAATATAGTAATTTTAATGGGAAATGCGAAATACATATCTTATCACTTCTTGCTCTGCCTCTACCCTCTCATTTTCAACTTCAGAATTTAATCTGCAAATCAAGTCAGTATTATCAGTTATTGCAGATTTTACTTCTCCCTCATTTTCTACGGTCAGCAGATAGTGTCCGTACGCAATAAACTTTTTGCTTATAGTATATGTATTCTTTGCCATGTGGCGGTGATTGTAGCGAAAAAAGAAACGGTTCCGCGACCCGTTGCGTTACATACCTTTTAAGGGAAGGGTACAGTGCAGCCATTAAGCATACAACACGGGACGGAACCGTATATGAAGAAGCACCGGGCCACGATAATGTTGTCCGATGCTTAACGGTCAGATTGTTCCTTCCCATATTCAAAAAAGATGTAACGCACTACAAGGATAAGAATTTTATCTATAAGAACAACCATATCATAGAAATTCTTATCTTTGCATTGTTCTTTTAGCTTCATGCGGCTATTAGACTTGTTTGACGACAAAAAAAGGCAGGGGAATTATCCTCTGCCTTTTGCTTTTTAAAATTTTGCCCAATCTTCGATGTTAAGTTCGAAGGAATGCTCCCAAAAATCCCCAGCTTCACAGCCAGGGACTCATCTTACGATTTCTTTAACTTATATACAAACCTACCAAAAACTATCAATATCGTTATGATAACTATACCTATCGCCCACCCACCTACATCAAGCCGGAACTGCTGCCATCTGGTCAGCTCTTTTTCGACTGGATAAGGGACTTTCACTTCCTTGCTGACCGTTACTTCTTTGGACGGCAGGTAGACCGTATCGGGCTGTGTTCGCATTTTGGCCAGTAGATTGCCAAGGCTGTCTATTACCAGTTGTGCTTGGGCATTCTTGCTGTTAGCGATATCCAGCCAGTTGAGTACAACTTTCCCATTTTCATCGCACTCAAGCAATGCGCGGATAGTTGCGCTGTCCGGAGGAAGCTGTACTTCAACCAATTTTTCTACGACCACGCTGTCAGCTTTGCTTTCTACCGGAACATACTTAACCGTCCGGCAGGAACAAATCAGAACCAGACACATGAAAGGAGACAGTGTAATACACTGGCTTACCTTATTCATTATATAGTCATACAGCTTCATGGAAGTAAATCTTTGTATTCAGTAGCAGCATCAAAGCATGGACAGGATTTAATCCATTCATGCTTTTCTACGATACTATCTCCGTCCAAGTCAGGACTGGTATCACGATGCCCAAGAACTTCTTTAATATCATACTCCGTAACCAGCTTGGCGATAAGCTCTCGCAGTGCTT
>Garnier_p1__coassemble_2739_pt1 | contig 7847 bp, 7 predicted proteins | sample Garnier_p1__metabat2_high_PE_015 | metagenome-assembled genome bin Garnier_p1 | reverse complement strand
CGAACGCAACAACCACTATTCCCGCAAGCTGAAAGCCGACCTGTTTATTGACGACCGCAACCTGGGCGGACTGCCCGACTGGGGGACTATCTATCGCATGGTGAGCGAGAAACTGAACTACGAAACCCTGCTGCAAGCAGAAGAAGGAGCGCAGCGACCCGCCAAAAAAGGTTTTCTCAGCCGTCTGCTGGGGTAACCTGCTATCTTAAAGTAAATTATCGAAAATGAAAAAGCTATATCTATTATTCTTCCTGCTGCCGCTCGTGCTGACGGGATGCAGCTCTTACCAAAAGTCGCTCTATCTGCAGAACGACGCAGTGATTAACCAGAGTACTCAGGGACAGTTGTACGATTTCCGGATTATGCCCAAGGATTTGCTGACCATTGTGGTGAGTACAACTGATCCGGCGGCTTCGGCACCGTTTTACAGAAAGCTGGGACAAGATAAAGATGCGACTAGCAGTAGCAATACTGGTATGCAGAATACTAACCTCTTGGGCTATCTGGTAGACAACAACGGAGAAATCGACTTCCCTGTATTGGGAAAAATTCAAGTAATAGGGCTGACTACCCGCGAATGTGAGGCCCTGTTGCGAGAAAAACTGAAACCTTATCTAAAGGAAAACCCGCTGGTAACCGTAACCAGTTCCAACTACAAATTTAGTGTATTGGGTGAAGTCAATGCTCCGGGAACCTATACCGTACAGGACGAAAAAGTCACCATTTTCGAAGCCATTGCCCAAGCGGGCGATATGACCCTCTTTTCCATTCGTGACGATGTACAGTTGCTGCGCGAAGACAGCGAAGGCCGCCGCCAAGTTATCCATCTGAATCTGAACGATGCCAATATCACACAGAGCCCCTACTTCTATCTGCAGCAGAACGATGTAATTTACGTGAAACCCACCAAAGCCAAGGTACGCACCAATACCTTCAACAGCAATGCATCCATGTGGATAACCATTCTGAGTGTGCTTACTTCTGTCACCTCACTGGTACTCGCACTTACCAAATAATCTATTCTAACCGTAAAACAGACTGAATTCATGAACGAACAATATACAAATCTTCTCGAAGAAGACGAAAAACCCGTTGACTATAAGGCACTGGTTTTTGAATACCTGATACACTGGCCCTATATCCTGGCTTTCCTGATACTGAGCTTGGCTGGTTGCTATGTATACCTGCGCTATCAGGCACCCGTATACAATGTGAATGCCACCGTACTGATTAAGCAGGATGATAAGAAAAGCGCTGTGAATTCTCCACTCGGCACCATACAAGATTTCGGTATGCTGAGCATGGCCAGCAATTTCGACAATGAAATGGAAATACTGCAGAGCCGCACCCTGCTGAAAAAGGTCGTGAATCAACTGAACCTCTATATCAATTACAGCCAAAAAAACAGCTTCGGCTATGCCACTTCCCTCTACAAAAGTACCCCTGTACAGGTATGGATGGCCCCCGAAGAAGCCGACCGTCTGCAAGCTCCCATGCAATTGGAAATTGGCTATACTCCCAACGGACAGACAGCCGTAACGGCAACCTATACCCAAAACGGTGCGGAAGACAAGGTATCCAAAAGCTTTGACAAACTGCCCGCCGTGCTGGTCACTCCCGTAGGCACCCTGAGCCTGACACTGGCGACCGACAGCACCTTGCAGCAACAGCCGCTCACCTATCAGGCAACGGTCACCTCCCCTACCGGAACCGCAGCTGGATGCCGTGCCAAGTTGAGCGCAGCTCCTACCAGCAACAGCACTACTATTGTACGGCTGAACTATAACGACGGCAATATCCGCCGTGGACAGGATTTTCTGAACACACTGGTGGCCCTCTATAACAGCGATGCCAATGACGACAAGAACGAAGTGGCCAGCCGTACCGCCGATTTTATCAATTCACGCATTGATATTATCAACCGTGAGCTAGGTACTACCGAGCAGGAACTGGCCGACTATAAACAGCAGGCAGGCTTGACCGATTTAAGTACCGATGCCAGCATGGCCCTGCAGAGCAGCAGCCAGTATGACCAGAAACGCGCTGAAAATACCACCCAAATCCGTCTGGTAGAATTCCTGCGTCAGTATATCGAAACTCCGGCCAATCAGTACGAAGTTATCCCGGCCAATATCGGAATAACCGACAACGGTCTGGTCACCCTGATTGCCCAATACAACGAAATGCTGATTGAACGCAAGCGGTTGCTGCGCACCTCGAACGAGAACAACCCCGTAATCGTTAATCTGGATACTTCCATTGCCGCTACCCGCAACAGCGTGCTGAGCAGCGTGGCCAGCGTAGAAAAAGGACTGCAAATCACCCGTAACAACCTGAATGCCGAAGCTCGCAAATACGAAACCCGTATCAGCAATGCGCCCAAACAGGAAAAGGAACTCATCAGCATCAGCCGCCAGCAGGAAATCAAAGCCAACCTCTATCTGATGCTACTGCAGAAGCGTGAAGAAAATGCTATTACACTGGCTGCTACCGCCAATAACGGTCGCATTATCGAAGAACCGATGTTTGGAGGACAGGTAGCCCCTAACGGAAAACAGTTCTACCTAATTGCTTTGGTACTCGGACTGGCTATCCCTGTAGGCGGCATCTTCCTGATACGCCTGTTGCGCTATAAGATAGAAGGCCGTGCCGATGTGGAACATATCACCGACATTACCATTATCGGTGATATTCCCCAAATTGAGCACAATGAACACGAAGGAATCGTGGTACGTGAAAATGAAAACGGCCTGATGGAAGAAATCTACCGCAGCGTACGCACCAACTTGCAATATATGTTACGGGATGGACAGAAAGTAATTCTCTTCACTTCTACTACCAGCGGCGAGGGAAAAAGTTTCAACGCAGGTAACCTTGCTGTCAGTTTTGCCTTTATGGGCAAAAAAACCCTGATTGTTGGTATGGATATCCGCAAACCCGGTCTGAACAAGATATTCGATATTTCCCGCAAGGGAGAAGGTATTACCCGCTATCTGGCGCATCCGGAAGAAACTGATATCTTGAGCCTGTGCCAGCCTTCCAGCCTATCGCCCAACCTCTACATTCTGCCCGGCGGCGTAGTTCCACCGAATCCTACAGAACTGGTAGCCCGGGAATCATTGGATCAGGCACTGGCCGTCCTTCGTGAACACTTTGACTATATCATCCTCGATACCGCTCCCATCGGTATCGTCACTGATACCCAGCTGATTGCCCGTGTAGCCGATGTAAGCGTATACGTATGCCGTGCCGACTATACCCATAAAAGTGACTTTGCCTATATCAACGAGCTGAAACGTGAAAACAAGTTGCCGAATCTGTGTACGCTTATCAACGGTATCAATATGAACAAGCGCCGCAACGGCTACTACTATGGTTATGGCAAGTACGGTAAGTACGGTAAATACGGATATGGCAAGAAATACGGTTACGGTTATGGCTATGGCTACGGAAAAGATTAATTTATTTATACACAAACTCCATACCTTATGAAAGGAATCGTTTTAGCCGGTGGTAGCGGTACCCGCCTCTACCCCATTACCAAGGGCGTAAGCAAACAGCTGCTCCCTGTGTTCGACAAACCGATGATTTATTACCCTATCTCGGTACTGGTGCTCGCCGGTAACCGTGAGATACTGATTATCTCTACGCCGCATGATTTGCTCGGTTTCCAACGCTTGTTGGGTGACGGCAGTGACTTTGGTGTCCGCTTTGCCTATGCAGAACAACCTTCGCCTGACGGACTGGCACAAGCCTTTCTGATTGGCAAGGAGTTTATCGGCAACGATTCCGTGTGTCTGGTATTGGGCGACAATATCTTTCAAGGCAACGGTTTCAGTACCTTGCTTCGTGAAGCTGTCCGTACTGCCGAAAGCGAAAACAAAGCCACCGTATTCGGCTATTGGGTGAACGACCCGGAGCGTTATGGCGTAGCCGAATTTGATGCTGAAGGCAATTGCCTGAGCATTGAGGAGAAACCAACCCAACCCAAATCCAACTATGCTGTAGTTGGTCTTTATTTTTACCCTAACAAGGTCGTATCCGTAGCTGAAACCATTCGTCCGTCTGCCCGTGGCGAACTGGAAATTACCAGTGTCAACCAGCATTTTCTGGAAGACGGAGAATTAAAAGCACAGACCTTGGGACGCGGCTTTGCCTGGTTGGATACCGGTACGCACGACTCGCTGGCAGAAGCCTCTACCTATATCGAGGTACTGGAAAAACGACAGGGACTGAAAGTAGCCTGCCTGGAAGGAATAGCCTACCGCAAAGGCTGGATTACCGCAGACAAGCTGCGTGAACTGGCACAGCCGATGCTGAAAAACCAGTACGGCCAGTACCTGCTGAAAGTAATCGATGAAGTGGCACGCACCGGACACGACAATCTGGACTAAACCAAAAAGAACAAACGTATGGAAGTAATAAAAACAGCAATAGACGGAGTTTATATTCTGGAGCCCCGCATTTTCAGAGACGACAGAGGCTATTTCTTCGAATCCTTTTCACAACGCGAATTCGAAGAAAAAATAGGGAAAATCAATTTTGTGCAGGACAACGAAAGCAAGTCCAGCTACGGTGTGATGCGCGGTCTGCATTTCCAGCGTCCCCCTTATGCCCAAAGCAAACTGGTACGCTGCGTTAAAGGAGCCGTATTGGACGTAGCCGTAGACATCCGCAAAGGCAGCCCCACCTACGGACAGCATGTAGCTGTAGAACTGACCGCTGACAATCACCGCCAGTTCTTTATCCCCCGTGGATTTGCCCACGGTTTCGCTGTATTGAGCGACGAAGCCATCTTCCAGTACAAGTGCGACAATTTCTATGCACCACAGGCAGACGGCGGCATCAGCATATTGGATGCTTCTTTAAACATTGACTGGCAAATCCCGACCGAAAAAGCCATTCTGAGCGAAAAAGACACCAAGCACCCGCTGTTACAGGACTTCGACAGTCCGTTTGACATCAACATTTCCCTCTACTAAACTTTTTGAAATATGAATTTTAAGCGCAATATTCTGATTACCGGCGGAGCCGGCTTTATCGGCAGCCATGTGGTTCGCCTGTTTGTCAACAAGTATCCCGATTATCGCATTGTCAATCTGGACAAACTGACCTATGCAGGTAATCTGGCCAACCTGAAAGATATAGAAGACAAACCTAATTATACCTTTGTAAAAGCAGACATCTGCGATTACGACAAGATGCAGGAACTGATGCAGCAATACCACATCGACGGTATTATCCATCTGGCAGCCGAAAGTCATGTAGACCGCAGCATCAAAGACCCGTTTACCTTTGCCCGTACCAATGTAATGGGAACCTTATCCTTGTTACAGGCAGCAAAAGTCTATTGGGAAAGCTTGCCTGAACGCTACGAAGGCAAACGTTTTTATCACATTTCTACCGATGAAGTGTACGGCGCCCTGGAGATGACACACCCAGAAGGTATTGAACCACCGTTCACTACGACCGCCTCATCCGCCGAACATCATCTGGCCTACGGTAAAGACTTCTTCTACGAAGATACCAAATACAATCCGCACAGTCCCTACTCTGCCAGCAAGGCCAGCAGCGACCATTTTGTACGTGCTTTCCACGATACTTACGGCATGCCTACCATTGTGACCAACTGTTCCAACAACTACGGGCCTTATCAGTTCCCTGAAAAACTGATACCGTTGTTCATTAACAACATCCGTCACCGCAAACCTTTGCCCGTATACGGTAAAGGCGAAAATGTGCGCGACTGGCTGTATGTAGAAGACCATGCCCGTGCCATCGATGTAATTTTCCACAACGGCAAAATTGCAGAAACATACAATATCGGCGGTTTCAATGAATGGAAAAATATTGATATTATCAAAGTTGTAATCAATACTGTAGATCGTTTACTGGGACGCCCCGAAGGCGAAGACATGAACCTGATTACTTATGTAACCGACCGTTTGGGCCATGATATGCGTTATGCTATTGACTCGACGAAGCTTCAGAAGGAATTAGGCTGGGAACCCAGCCTACAATTTGAAGAAGGTATCGAAAAAACGGTACGCTGGTATCTAGACAATCAAAATTGGATGGATAATGTAACTTCAGGAGATTATCAGAAATATTACGAAAATATGTATCAAGAAAAGTATTTAAAACATAAATAAACAGGTAAACATAGTTGGAAATCTCACTAATCCTAATATAAGAAATTAAATGTAAGCGTCCACTTCTCCCCAAGGTTGATTAAAAAATAAGATTTACTTTTGTGCATGAACCAATAAAAACATGCATTATGATAAAGACAGATCGGACAGATTATGCGGCTGCTTACAGACAGTATTGCACCTATGGGCGTGGACGCACCTTGAAGAAATTCTGCGAGGATGAGGATTACAATTATACGAAGCTTCGCAGATACATTGATAAATCATTCTGGAATGCGAGTAAGGCCGAAAGAGATTCTATAGGCTGCCATTGTGTGCCAGTTGAGGTCGGACAAGCCGATTTAGCACCTTCATCAGCTTTGTTCAGGTACAGCTTGGCCGATATAGTCCGTGAAGAGATGTGTCTGGATCCAACCCGCCTTAATGGAGTATTTATCTTTATCTCCAAAAAACGGAACATTATGAAGATTCTTTATCGTGGATTGAAGCGGTTTGAACTTACCAAGATTCGTTTGGATGAAGATAAATTCCTGCTCCCTGTCTTTGATGAAGAGCGCATTATCGCAGAAAGACTGACGGAAAGGAAATTCCCGGCCTTTTGAAACTGCTGGATAAGGATGAGAAAGCTACGAGCGAAGCGGTAGAACACTATATGGTAGAGCAGTACTCCAGCTTCTGCAATTATTTGCGCGGATGTATGGAAGCTGCCGACGAAGAATATGCCAAATTGCAGCGTGAAAACGACTGTTCTGATGAAAAAGCAGTTCAAAACAGCTCATCTGATGGCCTTTAAATGTTAAAATCAACTATTATCCTCTTTTTTCTATCTTGCTAATCTTTCGTAAACCAAAAGGTTTTAGACAGTTGGGGAGAAGTGGATGCTTACCTTTCGAGGGGGTATGCCCTGAATTGAGTGCTTATATTTATCTAAAATTCAATGAAACAAATTTCTAGTGACCTTAAAATATTATCTACTACCATAGAAGTCTTAAGATTTCCTTTAGCTTTAGCGGTAATATTTATTCATATGGGACCTTCTGTTGTAAATCTGATTGATGCAAAGTTCAGTTTGTTTACCCATGAAGGTTTATATAATTTGATAGGAATTGTATTTTCGCATGTGTTGACACATATAGCTGTTCCTTGCTTTTTCTTAATCTCAGGTTTTTTGTTCTTTTTAAATTTTAGAAAATGGAGTTGGTTAGAATATAGACGAAAAATGAAAAGCAGGCTGACAACTCTTTTTATCCCCTATATGCTATGGAATGTGACGCCATGGCTGCTTGCTATAATTAGAATAGGTGTAAAAAATGCTCTTGGTAGTAACACCTTCACTCAACTGGGGGAATATTTAACAGATTATAATATAAATGTGTTATATAATTGCCATCAGTGGAGTGGGAGTACGAACTGGTTAGGAAAACACTTGTTTATGACAGCACCCTATGATTTACCACTTTGGTTTTTGAGGGATTTAATATTCATGTCTATTCTCACCCCTATCATATTCTTTTTTATTAAGAGGTTAAAGTTGTTGTATATAGTAGTACTTTTTCTTGCTTATATCTCTAGAATATGGATATTAATACCAGGTTTAACTATTACAGCTTGTTTTTATTTTTCTCTAGGAGCCTTTTTATCACTAAACAGCATAAATATAATTTTTTTCGTTCATAAGTTTAGATATATATTTGT
>Garnier_p1__coassemble_2366_pt1 | contig 8972 bp, 8 predicted proteins | sample Garnier_p1__metabat2_high_PE_015 | metagenome-assembled genome bin Garnier_p1 | reverse complement strand
GTTTTGTACGGAGCTCAGAAAGATGCTAACGGTAATCAGGTAGCTACTCACTTCACAGTAACTAACGACGGACTCCGTAACTTGGTATATACTCCACACATCTACGTTGTAGACCTGACTATCGATGGCAAAACTGTAAACGCTATCATGAAAGATATTCAGTTCCACCCTGTAACTGACAAAATCCTGCACGTAGACTTCTACCAGATTGACGAAGCTAACCCTATCGTTATGGAAGTTCCTGTTAAATTGGAAGGTCTTGCAGAAGGTGTTAAAGCCGGTGGTAAATTGGCATTGCAGGTACGTAAGCTGAAAGTTAAAGCTTTGTACAATGTAATTCCTGAACGTCTGGTTGTTGATGTAACTAACTTGGGTCTGGGTAAAACTATCAAAGTTGGTGAATTGAGCTACGAAGGTCTTGAACTGTTGAACGCTAAAGAAGCTGTAGTTTGTGCAGTTAAACTGACTCGTGCCGCTCGTGGTGCTCAGGCTGCTGCTGGAAAATAATCAAACTGAATGAAATATCTGATTGTAGGATTGGGGAATATCGGCGAAGAATACCGGAATACCCGACACAACATAGGATTTATGGTATTGGACGCCCTTGCAAAGGCGTCCAATCTTGTTTTTAAGGATGGTCGATATGGTGCTACCACTACGCTTTCCATCAAAGGACGCCAACTGATTCTGCTCAAGCCTTCTACATATATGAACCTGAGCGGAAATGCCGTACGCTACTGGATGCAGCAGGAAAACATTCCGCTGGAAAATGTATTGATTGTGGTAGACGATCTGGCTCTGCCTTTTGGCTCACTGCGCCTTAAAGGTAAAGGTAGTGATGCCGGACACAACGGACTGAAGCATATCGCTGCAACGCTGGGTACGCAAAACTATGCCCGCCTTCGCTTCGGTATAGGCAATGAGTTTCCTAGAGGGGGACAGATCGACTTCGTATTGGGTCACTTCAGCGAAGAGGATATGCAGACTATGCCCGAACGTCTGGAAACAGCTGGCGAAATCGTGAAAAGTTTCTGTCTGGCCGGACTTAATATCACCATGAATCAGTATAACAAGAAGTAAGAATGGCTGAAGCAAGAATAGACAAGTGGATGTGGGCTGTGCGTATATTCAAGACACGTACCATTGCAGCCGAGGCGTGCAAAAAGGGACGTGTATGTATCAATGGTGCACAAGCCAAACCTGCACGTACAGTAAAGGAAGGTGACGTAATTCAAGTTAAAAAGCCACCTATCACCTACTCCTTCAAAGTCTTGCAGGCTATTGAAAAGCGCGTAGGAGCTAAGCTAATCCCAGAGGTCATGGAAAATGTTACAACTCCCGACCAGTACGAATTGCTGGAAATGAGCAAAATAAGCGGATTCATTGACCGTGCCCGTGGTACAGGCCGCCCGACTAAAAAAGACCGACGTGATATGGAAGAATTCTTTACGCCTGAGTATCTCGACGATTTGGACTTTAATTTCGACGACGAAGACGAGGCTGAAGAATAAAACAACTCAAAAAAACAGCGCCAGAGATTTTCTTTCTCTGACGCTGTTTTTTTATTATATCATTATAATGATAAACTTATCGCTCAAAAATAATGAACCTTTATCTTATAAATGACGAAAGTTCATTTTATAAGTGAAGCAACCAGCATTAACAGTAGTTTTACAGCACTAGCTCCCCCATCTTTATCAACGCTCTAGCAAACGGCGCACGTCGTCACGCTCACCTACTATCCAGACTACATCTCCTTCATTCAACGGGACAGACACATCCGGACTCATCAGCGTTCCATCATTACTACGTTCTACACCAACTACCAGACAACGGTACACATTACGGAAACCGCCTTCACGGATATTCTTTCCACAGAAAGGAGAGTCCTTGTCTACTACCAACTGACAGAGTTTCATCTCCCGATGTTCCAATTCCTCATCATCCATCTGTACAGTCTGCTGTTCCAGACAATCCGAGAAATGACTCAGCTGGTCATCGGTACCGATTACCTGCAAGGTATCCCCTGGGAAAATGCGCGAACTCCCACCCGGTATATTTATCCGATTATTTCCACGAATAATAGAAGCTACATGAACATCGTATTTGCGTCCCAAATCCAGCTCATTCAGTGTCTGACCGGCCCATTCGGAATCTACAGGCACCTGAAAATCACTGAGGTGGAGATCTCTGCTAAGCAGATGGCCTGCATATTCAGGCGTCTTCTCTCCCTTAAATTGTTCCTGCATTTCTTTTGAATGCAAATTAAGCACAAAGCGGCGCTCCAGTAAAATAGACTGCTTCTTGAGGAAACGTGAAAACATCATGAGACATACCAGCACAAACGCAACGGCAATAACCAGCGTAGTGGAAGCCTGGAGCAACTGCTCAATGATATAGAAAACCAACAGAATACAGATAATCATGCGGAACAGAATGGTAGAAAGCAATGGGGCACGATTAAAACGGTTATCACGCCATAATGCCTGAAACTCCACAGAATGATTTTTTTTCATGATAATAGCACGCAAGAAAGGCGATATGGCCACAATAGTCAGCACCGCTGCCAACAGACGTCCCCATGGATCGGGCAATGCATGCTTGAGGAACGGTACCAGCAGATTAAACGACAATGCCATAACAGCAATACACAGCACCAGATAAATAACTACGATACGTACAATGGCAAACAAAAGCTTTTTCCAGTTGTTTTCATGATTTACTGTGGTCTGCGAACCCGTGACATAGTGCTCCAGCAGATTTCGCCAGCGCACGGGCATACGGCTGTCGACTAAATTATATGCCGGTACAGCCAAACGTATCATATAGGGAGTAAGAAAGGTGGTTATGACAGAAACTGCCACCACAATGGGATATAGAAAATTGCTGGTAACTCGCAGACTTACCCCTAAAGAGGCAATAATGAAGGCAAACTCACCAATTTGCGTCAAACTAAAACCGCATTGCATGGCTATCTTAAGCGGCTGGCCTGAGAGTAACACACCACTGGTTCCAAACACGGTCTGACCTATCAAAATAGCAAGCACAGTCACGATAATCGGTCCGATATATTCTGCTATCATGACCGGGTCTACCATCATACCTACTGATACAAAGAAGATGGCTCCAAACAAATCCTTCACCGGTGCCACCAGCTTTGCAATATGTTCGGCCTCAACAGTTTCGGCCAAAATAGACCCCATGATAAAAGCACCAAAAGCAGGAGAAAACCCAACTTGTGCGGCTAGAACGACCATGCCAAAACAAAGTGCCAACACTACAACAAGCAGTGTTTCATTGGTCATCCATTTACGCAAACGCTTTAATGCGACCGGAATCAGATAAATACCGACAACAAACCAAAGTATCAGGAAAAATACCAGTTTGAGAATGCTGAAAACCATCTCTGTCCCTTCGAATTTCTTACTTACCGCCAGTGTAGTAAGCATTACCATGAGCACAATGGCCAGGATATCTTCAAGTATAAGAATACTCATAACAAGTCCGGCAAACCGCTGCTGCCGCAATCCCATATCATCAAATGCCTTATAGATAATGGTAGTAGACGACATGGCTAGCATTCCTCCCAAAAAGATACAGTCCATATCCTTCCAACCAAAGGACCAGCCAACAAAAATGCCGACACCAATCATGAACAAGATGATTGTGCAGGCTGCTATAATAGCTGACCCACCGACTTTCATCAGCTTTTTAAAGCTAAAATCCAACCCTAACGCAAAGAGCAAGAAAATCACTCCTATCTCTGACCACGTGTGTATGCTTTCTGTATCGGCCACAGAGGGCGTACACGAGAGGTGCGGACTTGCCAGAAATCCGGCTACAATATAACCCAGTACAAGAGGCTGCTTGAGGCGTTTAAAAATAAGTGTCATAATTCCTGCGCACATCAAGATGAGTGCCAGGTCACTGATAATAGGTGCTAATGAAGACATATATGCTTTCCTTTTTATGTTTGATTTGCAAATTTACTTTTTATTGGGGAAAGTACGCATAATTATGACATAGTTTTCACATAAAAAGAAGAAATACAACAGAAAGCAGACAACTATATATCTATTTAAAGCATTTTTCAATTTATCAAAAAAAAACGACTTGCCCAAGCAAACACCATAAGGCGCACGCTTGGGCAAGTCTGTTAATATACGTATAAATCATTACTTCCTGAATGGCGGCTTCACAACCAGTGCCTTGAGCTTGCGGCCCCGGTTATCCAGCCAAATCTCCGTTCCCGGCTTACTGTATACCACATCCACATAACCCAATCCAATGCCAATCTTTCGCAATGGGGACATAGTACCAGAAGTAACGTGTCCAATAGCCTTACCATCAGCATCCGTGAGTGCATAGCCATGACGCGGAATACCACGGTCCTGCATCTCGAAACCTATCAGCTTGCGTGTTACTCCTTCTGCTTTCTGGCGCTCCAATGCTGCACGGTTCGTAAAGTTTTTGCCGTCCACAAACTTGGTTATCCAGCCAAGTCCGGCCTCCAGCGGAGATGTGGTGTCATCAATATCGTTGCCATACAGACAGAATCCCATCTCCAGCCGCAGTGTATCACGCGCACCCAGTCCGGCAGGCTTGATGCCAAACTCTTCACCGGCACGAAAAACAGCATCCCATATACGGTCGGCATCCTGCGGATAGAAATACAGCTCAAATCCACCGGCACCTGTATATCCAGTATTAGAGATGATGACCTGCGGAATTCCGGCAAACTCCCCTACACGAAAAGTATAATACGGAATCTCTGACAGATCTATCGGTGTAAGCTTTTGCAGGACCTTAATGGCATCAGGACCTTGCACGGCCAGCTGAGCCATGCGATCGGAAGCATTCTCCAGCTCGGCTCCCGCCGTATTGTGCGCTACACACCAGTTCCAGTCTTTCTCGATATTTGCAGCGTTAACCACCAACAAATATTTCTCCGGTTCATAATGATACACCAACAAGTCGTCTACAATACCTCCTGTTTCGTTAGGGAAACAGGTATATTGCACTTTACCCGGGGTAAGCACTGCCGCATTGTTCGATGTAACTTGCTGGATAAAGGCCAGTGCCTGTGGTCCTTTCACCCAGAATTCGCCCATGTGTGAAACATCGAACACACCTACCGACTGGCACACTGTAAGATGCTCGTCGATAATACCCGAATACTCTATCGGCATGTTATAGCCGGCAAATTCGTGCATTTTGGCACCAAGAGCTATATGTCTCTCGGTAAACGGAGTAGTTTTCATTCAGTATAGATTTAAAAGGTTTATAATAATGTGTATCAATAGCGCTTAGCAGTAAGTTCGGCAATCTTCACAACTACCATCATAGCTTTTTCTATGTTGGGGACGGGTGCAAATTCATATCGTCCGTGGAAATTCAGACCGCCGGCAAAGATATTCGGACACGGAAGTCCCTTGAATGAAAGCTGAGCTCCGTCTGTACCACCACGAATAGGACGAACAATCGGTTCTACACCCGTTTCTTTCATTGCACCAAAGGCTATGTCAATAATATGCATCAACGGTTCAACTTTCTCGCGCATGTTGTAATACTGGTCGCGCAGGCTCACAGTCACTGTTCCTTCACCGTATTTGGCATTAAGCTGTGCAGCCCACTGAAGCATATTTTCTTTACGCTGTTCAAATTTAGCGCGGTCATGATCGCGAATGATATAGCTTACTTTGGTTTCTTCTACATCTCCGTTTACTCCTATCAGATGATAAAAGCCTTCGTAACCTTCTGTAGTTTCAGGAGTCTCGTCGGCTGGCAGTAAAGCCATGAATTCATTAGCCACACGAAGCGAATTAATCATCTTATTCTTAGCATATCCCGGATGAACATTGCGTCCTTTTACAACAACACTGGCTGCTGCAGCATTAAAATTTTCGAATTCCAGCTCACCCAGCTCACCGCCATCCATTGTGTAAGCCCATTGGCAACCAAATTTCTCTACGTCAAACTTATGAGCTCCCAAACCGATTTCCTCATCAGGATTAAAGCCTACACGAATTTTACCGTGCTTGATTTCGGGATGCTGTTTGAGATAATCCATGGCTGCTACAATTTCGGCAACACCGGCTTTGTCATCAGCCCCCAAAAGGGTATGGCCATCTGTCACAATCAAATCTTCTCCTTTATGGTTAAGCAATTCGGGGAACTGACGTGGCGAGAGCACAATATTATCTTCTTCAGACAAAACGATGTCTGTTCCGTCATATTCCTTTACAATACGGGGTTTCACATTAGCACCACTCATATCAGGCGAAGTGTCCATATGGGCAATAAAGCCGATAACAGGAACTTCGTGGTCGGTATTGGCAGGAAACGTGGCATACAAATAACCTTGCTCGTCGAGCGTGATTTCTTCCAACCCCAACGCTTCAAGTTCTTCTTTAAGATATTTGGCAAACACCATCTGCTTGGGAGTACTTGGAGTAACGCCGGTACTCTCATCCGACTGGGTGTCGAAAGTTACGTACTTTAAAAAACGTTCAATTACAGTCATATTTTGTTTCTATTGGTTCTAAACTGTGTAAAAGTAACAAAAGCCCCATAGATAGGCAAACATTTTCTGAAAATTAAAGTTATTGCTAATTTAATTCTGTAAATACACAAGTAAATCACTATCTTTACCTCCATACAAGAAAAAAGTTTTGTACACAATTAAAAAAACAATTATTCATGATTTTAATAGCAGACAGCGGAGCCACCAAAACCGACTGGTGGTGGGGAGACACACATACGCAAGGCACAATCGTACAAACCGAGGGCATTAATCCATTTCATCAGCAAAAGGAGGCTATCTTTCAGATTCTTTCCGAAAGTTTGTTACCACTGCTGACACCACCAGATATATGTACAGCCTTGTTTTTTTATGGGGCAGGATGTACTCCCGAAAAAAGCATAGAGCTGAAAGATATTCTCCAGTCTTTTTTCCCGAATGCACACATAGAGGTTACCGGAGATTTACTGGGAGCAGCCCGTGCGCTCTGTGGCAGACAGCCGGGTATAGCCTGCATATTGGGAACTGGCTCGAACTCCTGCTACTACGATGGTGACAAAATATTGGCCAACACTCCCCCACTGGGATATATACTGGAGATGAAGGAAGCGGAGCAACATTGGGCAAACGATTTATCGCCGACGGTCTGAAAGGATTGCTTCCCAAAGATTTATTCAACGAGTTCCTTACATCACAGAATCATACCCTGTCATCGTTATTGGAACGCATCTACCGCCAACCTTTAGCAAATCGTTTTTTGGCAGGAATTACACCTTTTATATATAAATATCGCCAGGAAGAAGCTATCCACCAATTACTGGTAGAGTGCTTCAGCGACTTCATCACGCGAAATTTGCATGCCTATCCTTGGGATTTACCGGTTTCGTTTACCGGAAGTGTTTCATGGTATTTCAAGGAAGAAGTAGAGCAGGCTCTCCAGTTGCACCAGCGCCAAGCCGGACGATTCGTTCAAAAGCCTTTGGAAGAGTTGGTCAAATTTCACCTACACCCGTAAGCAAGCATTGAAGAAATGTAAACAAGTCACAATCTATGCTATATTCAACAAAAGAAGAGTGATATAAGTAGGTTATATAAAAGCAATAAGCTACTTTTAAAGGGCAACAACAAAACCATTTTAGTTATGAAGAATTTGAAAGTAGAATCCATCATTCTGGCAGTGGGACTGCTGCTGATGGGGTTATTTATCAAACAAGGATTAGACACTTTCGCTAGCCGAGACCGTGTAGTAAACGTAAAAGGACTGGCTGAAATGGAAGTTCCAGCTGATAAGGTAACATGGCCGCTTATGTACAAGTGCATAGGAAATGACTTGCAGAGTTTGTACCAGGACATTAAAACCAAGAACCAGATTATCCTGGACTATCTGAAACAAAACGGATTAGAGGACAAGGAGATGAGCATAAACGCACCTGAAATCATTGATATGAATGCCGAACGCTATAACAATACTCCTTCTCCCTACCGCTACAACGTGACTTCGGTTATCACAGTGACCTCTAACAAGGTAGACCTGGTGCGAAAATTAATCAGCGAACAAGGTGAACTTCTGAAAAAAGGTATTGCCATATCAGGCGGTGACTACCGATACAATGTAGGATATGAATTTACGAGTTTGAATGAGGTTAAACCGCAAATGATTGAAGAGGCTACTAAAAATGCACGTAAAGCAGCCGAAAAGTTTGCCAAAGACTCTGACAGTGAGCTGGGTAAAATTAAACATGCTTACCAGGGACAGTTCAGTATTGAGAACAGGGATGCCAATACACCGTATATTAAACGTATTCGTGTAGTAACCACTATTGATTATTCACTGGAAGATTAAAAGAGAAAAAATAGCCCAAAAAGTCCGCAGTTTGCTCTCCAAGTAAACCTGCGGACTTTTTCGTATTCTCCCATCCAACAAAAAATAGATGAACCACCCTATTCCTAAAAAACAATAAGAAAGAATGTAAAAAAAAGGCTAAGTCTTTTGAGTTTCAGGAATTTGTTATACCTTTGCAGCCGATTTAGAACAACATAATGTCTAACACAATTAATTAACTATTTTATTAACTTAATGGAAAACTTAAAAAACATTGCTCCTATTGAAGATTTCAACTGGGATGCTTATGAAAATGGCGAAGTAGTAAGTAACGTCAGCAAAGAAGACCTGGAAAAGGCTTACGACAGCACTTTGAACAAAGTAAACGACCGTGAGGTTGTAGACGGTACTGTAATCGCTATGAACAAACGCGAAGTGGTAGTTAACATCGGCTACAAGTCAGATGGTATCATTCCATTGAGCGAATTCCGTTACAATCCAGATTTGAAAATCGGTGATACAGTAGAAGTATACATCGAAAATCAGGAAGACAAAAAAGGTCAGTTGATCTTGTCTCACAAAAAAGCTCGCGCTACTCGTTCTTGGGATCGTGTTAACGCTGCTCTTGAA
>Garnier_p1__coassemble_2364_pt1 | contig 8979 bp, 7 predicted proteins | sample Garnier_p1__metabat2_high_PE_015 | metagenome-assembled genome bin Garnier_p1 | reverse complement strand
CATGTACGGCGGCGACCGTGCCCGCAAGGAAAATCTGGTGGAATACGGTTTCCGCCTGCCTGCCGCCATGGACAACCGTCCGCTCAAGTTCGAAGAGTTTCAGGAGCTGGCCAAGCAGGTCATCTACGTGAGTGCCACACCGGCCGACTACGAGTTGCAACAGAGTGAAGGTATCGTGGTAGACCAGGTCATCCGTCCTACGGGTCTGCTGGACCCCATTATCGAAGTGCGCCCCAGCCTGAACCAGATAGACGACCTGCTGGAAGAGATTCAGCAACGCATCGAGGTGGAAGAACGCGTACTGGTCACCACACTGACCAAGCGTATGGCCGAGGAGCTGACCGAATACTTGCTGAACAACGGCATAAGATGCAATTACATACACAGCGACGTGGATACGCTGGAGCGCGTGAAGATTATGGAAGACCTGCGTGCCGGCATCTACGACGTACTGATTGGCGTAAACTTGCTGCGTGAGGGACTGGACCTGCCGGAGGTATCACTGGTAGCCATTCTGGATGCCGACAAGGAAGGTTTCCTGCGCTCGCACCGCTCGCTTACGCAGACCGCAGGACGCGCCGCCCGTAACATCAACGGAAAAGTAATCATGTATGCCGACAAGATAACGGACAGTATGCAGCAAACGATTGACGAGACCAACCGCCGCCGCGAAAAGCAGTTGGCCTACAACGAAGCGCACGGCATCACCCCAAAACAGATTAAGCGCAACCGCAAGAATGTGCTGCTGACCGAAAGCGCCACAGAGCCGCAACAGGCTGTTCCAAAGGCATATACCGATGCCTCGGAGCAAATCAGTCTGGCTGCCGACCCGATTATGCAGTACATGTCCCGTCCGCAACTGGAAAAGAGCATCGAGCATACCCGCAAGCTGATGCAAGAGGCGGCCAAGAAGCTGGATTTCATCACGGCTGCCCAGTATCGCGACGAGTTGCTCAAGATGGAAGACCTGCTGGCCAAACAGTCTACGGCAGAAGTCTGAAGAAAGTCCTCGAAACAATCTACAAAAAACAGCTATCCCGTCCGGCATGCATACACTGCAAGCCGGACGGGATAGCTGTTTTATAGGGAAGGATAAGGCCGGTATCATCGGTACATATTACCTGGCCAGCTGCAACTGCTTGCATGAGTTTGAGCAGAAACATCCATATCCGTGAAACGTGTCTTTAATAACACCGGTCGTACTTCTTGCCATCAAGCCTTGCCGACTGGATATAACAGAGTGCAAAAGAAACATTTTTTCAGATAAAAAAATAAATGTTTGGGCAAACTTTTTAATGATATTTCTTTCACATATCCGCCAGATTTACAAAAAGATTTTCAGCCGGCAGCCATCATGGCCGACACTTATCTCAGCGAAGAACAGAATCTGAACAAACAATGGATTGAAGACCTTCTGGATAAAACACCTGGATTTCATTTTCTGGGATGCCTGTTCGCCCGTTACTTTTCGATAGATATGGACAAATATTCCATCGACCTGAAACCGGTAACGAATCAGCCTCAGATGGCTGTTCTGCGCAACGAGCTGGCTGCCTATCTCCCCATGCCAGAGACAGAACGGCAAGGAGCTGCAACGCGTAATAGGCACTCCTGTCCTTACCTCCATATTCCGGAAACAGCCGTGGGAAAACACCCTTGACCTGCTGCTACGGGACGCTCTGCAACAACAGGAGCCAGATGCTGTAAACCAAAGACAAACCCGCTTGGCCTACATCATCCGCAGTGGCTACTCGGTAGAAATGCGCGAACAGACGCTCCTGAAATCGGGTAAATGGGGAAGCGGAAAGGCCTTGTCGGGCATCCGTTATTACGAAGGCCCCTTTGAACATATGCGGGGCCTATGCACCATTCAGTCCGGTGACTATCGAAGAAGAGAAGCCCTACCTGACTATCGATAGAAAGAAGCAGGGGTTTGTAGTGAACTCCAACCTCACGAAAAGGGATTTCTCCGGTACACCGAAAAACCATATTACCGCCAACTCACCGATACGCACTATGTGGTGATTTCTCTTACCGAAAAGCAATGGATTTATTACCGGCGCCTACTGATGCAGGGAGAATTTCCGCCCGAAGCCGAAAGTAAACTGAAAGAAGTGCTTTCGCAAATCGGCGGAACGATTGAGGTACATTCCGACTTGCTGGAAAATGGCTCTACACTGGAAGTTGTGGAAGGGAACAGCCAACTCTGCCTGCAAGTGCGGCAGCAAGGACTGGGGTATGAGGTAGCTATCCTTATCCGGCCGCTTCCTGGCGGACAGAAGACTTGCCTTCCGGGTAAAGGTGTCGGTATCGTGTTCGACGAAACCGATGGTAAGCGTGTGCAAGTAAACCGGGACATGGGCAGGGAACGAAATAACTTTAAAGCGTTGACTGCTTTTCTGGATACTGAGTTGGAAATACAAATCGATGATTCCCCCCCTCTGGCTAAACCTGGAGAACATGCTCGGCCTGCTGGACTATGTGACCAAGAATGCCGACACCGCTTATCTGGAATGGCCCGAAGGTGAAAAACTGTCGCTGAGACAAGCTCCTGACAGCGGAAACTGGAATGTAAACCTGCGCACTGCCGGAAACTGGTTCGAAGTGGAAGGTGAAGTACGGATTGATGAGCAGCACGTAATAAGTATGGCCCAACTGCTGGATTTGCTGGCTGCCGGAAAAAGCAATTACATCCGTCTGAATGAGAAAGAGTATATGCAACTGGGCGAAAACCTGCGCAGGCAACTGGAGCGCCTGGAGTCGCTGGCTGTAAAAGAGCGTGGAAAAATAAAGATTTCTCAGTTCAATACGCCACTGCTGGACAAGGCTGTGAATGGGGTACTGTCCATCGGATGCGACAATCAGCTGAACGAACTGAAGGATAACATCACCAAAAGCATGAAGCAGGAACCTCCCGTACCGGCGATGCTGCAAGCAGAATTGCGCGACTATCAGTACGAAGGCTTCCTCTGGATGGTGCGACAGACCGGATGGAAACGCTTCCAGAACGGTGAGTGTCCGCTATTCCTTATCAGCCTGAAGGCCGGTGGACTGGGACTGAATCTTACGGGAGCCAACTACGTCATTCATCTGGACCCGTGGTGGAATCCGGCTATCGAGCAACAGGCTACGGACCGCGCCTACCGTATTGGCCAGGAGCGTAATGTCACGGTGTACCGACTTATCGCACAGCACACCATTGAAGAAAAGAATCTCAGACTATATCACCCGGTTCTTCCTCTTCCTCATCCAGAATACGTGCCGATTCCACCTTCTCCAGACGGGCACGCAGTTGCGGCATCAGCGACTTGCGGATACGCAGCTTCATGTAGCAGTCCATATCGTAGGTCTGCGACAGGATTTCCGGCTGTTCCTCTTTTACAATGCGCATCACATCGTTCATAAACGGATACTCGAAAGCCACGGCAATGTCCTCGTCCACCGTCTTTTCGATAACGGTAGCCCCTACCAGCGCTTCGGCCGCTGCAGCACGGTAGGCCACAATCAGTCCGCTGGTTCCCAGCTTGATACCTCCAAAATAACGTACCACAATAACCAGCACGTCTGTCAGCTCGTTGGAGTTGATTTGTCCCAGAATGGGCTTTCCGGCAGTACCCGACGGCTCACCATTGTCGTTGGCACGGAAGTTCTTTCGGGCAGCACCCAGCATATAGGCATAGCATACGTGGCGGGCATCATAGAAACGCTTCTGATAGGTTTCCAGATGGGCCTTCACTTCATCCAGCGTACGCACGGGCAGCGCAAAAGCCAGAAACTTGCTGCGCTTTTCGGTATAAATGGCTTCAGACAGTGACTCAATGGTTTTATAGATATCTTCCTGTGGCGTCATATTGTGTAGTGTATTTATTGGATTGAATGATTTTTCCGGTAATTCTTAAAACTGTGCAAAGATACAATTTTTTTTGCGCCTTGTAAAAGATTCGGGCACAATGCAAGGCTTACCCCGCGGCAAAAGTTCTAAAAAACAAGGCAGGATGCCCATTCACTCCCTTTAAAAGGGGGGTTATGTGCTCCTGCCTCGCCATTTAGTGTAAAGCCACCGTAAATATAAGCAATTTATTCCAATTTATGAACAACTACACCCGAACGAAGTTTCGGTTCGAACCAAGTTGTCTTGGGTGGCATGATATTTCCTGTATCGGCAATGTCCATCAGCTGCTTCATGGATACCGGATAAAGTGCCAGTGCCATCTTCATTTCGCCGCTGTCTACCCGCTTCTTCAGCTCGCCCAGACCACGGATTCCGCCTACGAAATCAATACGTTTGTCGGAACGCAGGTCCTTGATGCCCAGAATCTCATCCAGTATCAGATTGGAAGAAATGGTTACGTCGAGTACGCCTATCGGATCATTATCGTCGTACGTACCCGGGCGGGCAGTCAGGCTGTACCATTTGCTTTCCAGGTAGAGCGAGAAGTTATGCAGACATGTAGGTCTGTATTCATCGGCTCCCATGTCCTTCACCTCGAAGTTCTTTTCCACGGCCTGCAGGAATGCCACCGCATCCAGTCCGTTCAAGTCTTTCACCACACGGTTGTAGTCAATAATAGTGAGCTGGTCGGCCGGGAAACAGACTGCCATGAAGTAATTGTACTCCTCGTTGCCGATATGATTCGGGTTCTGGCGGGCTTTCTCCAAACCTACCAAAGCAGCAGCTGCACTGCGGTGATGTCCGTCGGCAATGTAAAGCGCCGGCATCTGTGCAAACTGACGGGTGATGGCTGCAATGTCATCATCATTGTCTACTACCCAGAATGTATGACCAAAACCGTCATCGGGAGCTACGAAGTCGTACTCAGGCTGCCGGGCCGTATATTTGGCTACCAGCGCATCAAGTACAGCATCATCGGGATAGGCCAGGAATACCGGACCGATGTTGGCATTGGTGGCACGGATGTGCCTCATGCGGTCTTCCTCCTTGTCGCGGCGGGTCAGCTCATGCTTCTTGATGACACCGTTCACATAATCCTCTACCCATGCCCCCACTACCAGTCCGTACTGGGTCTTGCCGTTCATGGTCTGCGCATAGACGTAGTAACAGGGTTTGTCATCCTGCACCAGCCACCCTTTCTCTTGGAAAAGGCGGAAATTCTCCGCAGCTTTTTCATATACTTCGGGTAAATGTTCGTCTGTGCCCTCCGGGAAATCAATTTCCGGACGGATAATGTGATAGAGCGACATCTCATTGCCTTCGGCTTCGGCTCTGGCTTCGGCCGAACTGAGCACGTCGTACGGGCGGGAAACTACTTTTTCCACCAGGTTCTTAGGAGGACGTATGCCTCTGAATGGTCTGATAACTGCCATATACTATGTTCCTTTCTAACTTCTAAAATTATTTATTGACACGGAATTTCTCGCATCCTTCCTTGAAGAAGGCCACAATCTGCCGCGCAGCTGCAATGCCTGCGTTGATATTAGCTTCGGCAGTCTGGGCTCCCATCTTCTTGGGAGTAGAGAAATATCGTCCGGGGAAGAGTGCCGCAAACTCTTCGTGATGTACCGGCATGATGTCTGTCACGAAACGGAAAGCGGTGCGGTCTTCCATAAGGCGAAGCAAGTCGGCTTCGTTGATGACTTCCTTACGCGCTGTATTGACGAGCACACTGCCACGCGGCATACAGTTCACCAGTTCGTAGTTGATGGAATTCTTGGTTTCGGGAGTAGCAGGCATGTGCAGTGACACGATGTTACACTGCGAGTACATTTCCTCGGCAGTGTCAGTCGGTATCACACCATCGGCTGCGATGACATCCTTCGGACAATAGGGGTCGTATGCATACACTTCCATACCAAATCCTTTGGCGATACGGGCTACATTGCGGCCTACGTTACCGTAAGCATGAATACCCAGCTTGCGGCCCTTCAGTTCCGTACCAGCCTTGCCGTCGTAGAAACTGCGCATAGCCATAATGAGCAGACCGAATACCAGTTCGGCCACCGCATTCGAGTTCTGTCCCGGTGTATTCATCACGCACACACCATGAGCTGTAGCAGCATTGAGGTCCACATTGTCATATCCGGCACCGGCACGGACCACAATCTTCAGTTCTTTGGCAGCGTCGAATACTTCCTTATCTATCACATCACTGCGGATAATCAGTGCGTTTGCATCTTCCACAGCCTCCAGCAGCGCTTTTTTGTCAGAATATTTTTCGAGCAGTTTCAATTCGAAACCTGCATTCTCTATCACTTTACGGATACCGTCTACCGCAACTTTGGCAAACGGTTTTTCTGTAGCAACCAATACTTTCATAACGCAACTACATTTTAAGTGGATAATTTTTTAGTGTAATTTCTCAAATTCCTGCATGCAGTCTACCAGTGCCTGCACACTTTCCAACGGCATGGCATTGTAGCAAGATGCACGGAAACCGCCAACCGAACGGTGGCCTTTGATACCTACCATACCACGGTCGGTAGCAAATTTCAGGAAGTCTGCTTCCAAGTCCTTATATTCGTCGGCCATTACGAAACAGATGTTCATGTACGAACGGTCAGCCTTGTCGGTCACAGTACCGCGGAACAGCTTGTTACGGTCTATTTCACTATACAGCAAGTCGGCACGTTCCTTGGCACGGCGCTGCATTTCTTCCACACCACCCTGTGCCTTAATCCAGCGCAACGTCTGCAAAGCTGCATAAATAGGAACAACCGGCGGTGTATTGAACATAGAACCCTTGTCCACATGCGTCTGATAGTTCAGCATGGTAGGAATATGGCGTGAAACCTTACCCAGTGCATCGTTCTTCACAATAACGAAAGTCACACCGGCAGGAGCCAGATTCTTCTGTGCACCTCCGTAAATACAGATATATTTGGAAACGTCAATCGGACGTGAGAAAATGTCGGACGACATGTCGGCTACCATCGGCACACCCACGTTCAGGTCTTCGTGCCATTCGGTTCCGTAAATCGTATTGTTGGTTGTAACGTGCAGATAGTCCACATCGGCAGGCACTTCCCAACCTTTCGGCAGGTAAGTGTAACCCTCTTTTTCCGAAGTAGCGATTTCAAGCGCTTCACCGAAAGCTTTAGCTTCCTTCAGCGCTTTCTTGGCCCATGTACCCGTATTCAGGTAAGCAGCCTTCTTTTCGAGGAAATTATATGGAACCATACAAAACTCCATACTTGCTCCACCGCCCAGGAACAGAACAGAATACCCTTCGGGAATATTCAAAAGTTCTTTAAACAAAGCAACAGCTTCGTCCACTACCGGCTGAAAATCTTTGGCACGATGGCTGATTTCCATCAAAGAAAGACCAGAACCATTAAAATCGAGTATAGCTTGTGCTGTTTTTTCAATCACCTCACGAGGTAGAATAGATGGCCCCGCATTAAAATTATGCTTTTTCATATGAAGTTTGGTTTGGTTTAACAATCATGTTTATTGAATCTCTATTTGCGAAGTTACACATTATTTCGATACTTCCAAATGAAAAGCTTATAATTTTATACGAAAACCACCGCAAGTCTATCAATTAGCCGTTTTAGCACTACTTTTAATTACATATTGACACGAAAATGCCGGCTGATGAAAATACCGGCCTTAAAAGTGCTTTCCAAAGTGAGCCTGCCGGTTGCGCTCAACCGGCAGGCTCTATCACAAAGATACTATTTTGCTACTTCTATCAAAGTTTTTACCCCCTTAATCTTCTCGCCTTGTATCAATTTTAACACTTGCTTTATCTTTTTGCGAGAAACGGCTGCGTAAGCATAATGATCCTTTACGTCGATACGGCCCACTTCTTCCTTGCTGAGGCCACCTTTTTTCGACAGGAACCCTACAATATCTATCTTGTTCACCTTGTCTTTTTTACCTTTACCTATATAAAGGGTCTCGAACAGCGGCTGTGCAGGCTTGGGCAATACTTCGGGGAACTCAAAACGCTCCATATCGGCCGGCAGATAATCAGGACGGCGGTCGTCGGCATGCAGAATTACGTAGGCACTTCCCTCGGCATCCCAGCGGGCGGTACGTCCGTTGCGGTGGATAAATCCGTCTTCGGCTACCGGCAGATGATAATGAATTACGTGGCGGATATCAGGAATATCCAGTCCGCGCGCAGCCAGGTCAGTCGAGATAAAGAGCGAGCAGCTTCCGTTACGGAACTTATAAAGAGCCCTTTCGCGCTGCTCCTGCTCCAGTCCTCCGTGAAACACGCCGCAGCTCACCTTCATCGAGCGGAGATACTGCCCTACCCGGTCCACACTTTCACGGTGATTGCAGAACACGATGGTCGATTCGCTGCCCAGACAGCATACCAGGCGGTAAAGCGTTTCCAGCTTGTCCTTCACAGGCGACTCCACCTCATAAAGCTGCAGACGCATGGGCAGCGGCTCATCTTCGCTCAGGAAACTGAGTTTCACCGTGCGGTTCAGTCCCGTAAAGCGTGGAATCTCCTCGGCATCCGTAGCCGAAAGCAGGAAACGGCGCTTCAGGGCAGGCAGCTTACCGATTACATCGGCCATTTCTTCCTGAAAGCCGAATTCCAGCGACTTGTCGAACTCGTCAATCACCAGAATACGCACTGTCGAAGCATCAATGTTATGCTTGCCCAGATGGTCGTTCATACGCCCCGGCGTACCGATTACCACTGCCGGCTCTACCCCCTTCAGCGTGCGGTGTTCCTCCATGGCAGGACGGCCGCCATAGACACTGACCGCCTTGAAAGGCGTGTTCATCGACTTGAAAACCTGCTCGGTCTGCAAGGCCAGCTCGCGCGAAGGCACCAGTACGATGGCCTGCACCCCCCGCACATCAGCTTTCAGATTCTGCACCAGCGGTATCAGGTAAGCCAGTGTCTTGCCCGAACCGGTAGGCGAAAGCAGAATAACGTCACTTCCTTCCTTATAAACATCGATGGCAGCCTGCTGCATGGCATTGAGATGTTCTATCTTTAAATTGGATAAAATCTTTTCGAGTGTCATACTTACTTATATATAGAATTTAGCTTTAAC
>Garnier_p1__coassemble_2003_pt1 | contig 10437 bp, 11 predicted proteins | sample Garnier_p1__metabat2_high_PE_015 | metagenome-assembled genome bin Garnier_p1 | reverse complement strand
CGCATAAACTGATATCTGTTTATATTGGTTTGTGGCGAAGAAACCTTAAAAAAACAACGATTATGGATTTTAAAATAGCCGTATTGGCTGGTGACGGAATTGGACCGGAAATTTCTGTTCAAGGAGTAGATGTCATGACAGCTGTATGTGAGAAATTTGGTCATACTGTTTCATACGAATATGCTATCTGTGGTGCAGATGCTATTGATAAAGTAGGAGATCCTTTTCCTGAAGCAACTTACGAAGTATGTAAAAATGCAGATGCTGTCTTGTTCTCGGCAGTAGGTGACCCGAAATTCGACAATGATCCAACTGCCAAAGTCCGTCCCGAACAAGGATTATTGGCTATGAGAAAGAAACTAGGACTTTTTGCCAATATCCGTCCGGTACAGACTTTTAAATGCCTTGTTCATAAATCTCCTTTGAAAGCAGAGTTGGTAGATGGTGCCGATTTCCTCTGTATTCGCGAGCTGACCGGTGGTATGTATTTTGGCGAAAAATATCAGGATAACGATAAAGCATACGATACCAATATGTATACACGTATGGAAATTGAGCGCATCCTGAAAGTTGCTTTTGAGTATGCCATGAAGCGCCGCAAACACCTTACGGTTGTCGATAAAGCCAACGTTCTCGCTTCTTCTCGTTTGTGGAGACAGATTGCACAAGAAATGGCTCCTCAATATCCTGAAGTAACTACAGATTATATGTTTGTAGACAATGCAGCCATGAAGATGATTCAGGAACCAAAATTCTTCGATGTGATGGTTACCGAAAATACATTTGGAGATATTCTGACAGATGAAGGCTCGGTTATCAGTGGCTCTATGGGACTTTTGCCTTCTGCATCAACAGGTGAGAGTACCCCAGTATTTGAACCCATTCACGGTTCATGGCCTCAGGCTAAAGGTTTGAATATTGCCAATCCTTTGGCTCAGATTTTATCAGTTGCTATGCTTTTCGAGCATTTCGATTGTAAAAAAGAGGGAGCACTTATTCGCCGGGCTGTAGATGCTTCATTGGACGAAAATGTCCGTACTCCGGAAATTCAGGTTGCCGGTGGCGAAAAATACGGAACAAAAGAAGTCGGACAGTGGATTGTTGATTATATCCGTAAAGCCTGATAATAATAGCGGTAGAAATAGAAAATCCGTGACTGCCAGTTCTGAACTAGGAGTCACGGATTTTTTTTAGAATTTTCTGATTCGGATGTGGCAATATGGTTCACCACCTGTTTTATCGTAATAATGTTGATGATATTCTTCTCCTGGCCAGAAAGTAGATGCAGGTGTCAGTCGTGTATTAACCTCATGGCCTTTTTTACGTAAAATTTTGATTACAGCTTCGGCTTCTTGTTTCTGCGTATCATTCAGATAAAAAATTTCACTGCGATACTGTGGACCTATATCTGGTCCTTGTCCGTCGGTCTGTGCCGGGTCGTGTATTTCAAAAAAGAGTTTGCATAATTCAGTATACGATGTCTTTTCAGCATCATATTCTACTAGCACCGCTTCAGCATGTCCGGTTTTATGAGCTTTTACCTCAGGATATGTAGGATTCTGTTCTTCTCCTCCAGTGTAGCCCACTGTCGTATTGATAACCCCTGTTGCTCGTTCCATTTGGTGCTGTACTCCCCAGAAACATCCACAGGCAAAAATGGCTTTTTCTATTTTCATATCTCAGTATGTTTATAAATGAATGTACAAACATACAAAAAGATTTTAACTTCCACTTCTAGATATTAGTTTATCTGTTACCTTTGCCGTGAATTATCAGTTAAACCAACCGTGCAAGGATGAAGAAATTATTTTCATTTTTATCAGTTTGCCTGCTGGCATGTACCATGTCGGCACAAGATTATAATACCTTGATAAATGAGGCGATGGCTTGTATCCGTAAAGACAGTTTGGAACGGGCCGAGTACCTGTATAAGGAAGCCTTGAAGCTGGATCCTTCGGGATCCCGCAATGCTTTGTTGTTTTCTAATTTGGGAACTGTCCAGCAGCGGCAGAGTAAAATAGAAGAGGCAATAGAATCTTATACGATGGCTCTAAATATGATTCCATATTCTACAACAATTCTGCTCAACAGAGCTGCTCTCTATTTGGAGCAAGGGAATCAGAACAAGGCATACGTGGATTATTGTAGTGTAATTGATTTGTTGCCCGAAAATGCTGAAGCACGCCTTTATCGTGCTTTCATTTACATGCAACGCCGTCAGTATAAAGAAGCAAGGATTGATTATAATACGATTTTAACAAAGAATCCTGAACATGCTGAGGCACTTTTAGGTTTAGCATATCTCAACCAAAAGGAACGTCAATACAAAGAAGCAATGACTCTATTGGACCGCCTTGTAAAAGTTCATCCCGAAGAGCCGGCTTATCTGAAAGCGCGTGTCAATCTGTCTATTGAAATGGGCAATATGGATTTGGCTTTATTGGATGTAGAGATGTTAGAACGTAAAGGAAAAGACGATGGTGAAAGCTGGCTTTTAAAAGGAGATATTTTGCTGCAGCAAAAAAAGAAGAAAAAAGCACTCGAAGCCTACCGGAAGTCTTTGGAAAAAGGAATCTCTCCGATTGAAGTTCAGAATAAAATAAAAGCGTGCAGGTAAAACTACACGCTTTTTGTTTTTTTGATTACCGCAATAAAATCCTTGCCATATTTTTCCTTTTTATAGTCACTGATTCCTGGTATCTCGCCGAATGCATCGAGGGTTGTAGGTTTGGCTTGTACGATGTTATGCAGGACTTTATCAGACATAACGATGTAGGCAGGTATTGCCTGAGCATCGGCCAGCTGTTTTCGCAATTCCCGAAGCTCAGCCATCAACCGATCATCTTCATTGGCAAAAACAATTGGAGCAGGTTGGACTGCAACTCTTTTTCTACGGGTAACATTGCTTTCAAATTCTTCGTGTTTGATGACTACCAGCGTGGCACTCTCTTTGCCGAATAGCACTTTCTTTCCGGCCTCTGTTATTTTCAGATGGTTGTTTTCATTGTAGGCTATTTCAATATAACCCAGATTCAGCATTTGCAGCAGATAGTCGTTCCAGTCTTTCCAGGGAATATCCCTTCCGGCACCAAACGTTTTCAGCAGGTTATATCCTTTGGCATTGATGTCCTGTGTAGGAGTTCCCCTCAGTAAATCAATTAGCAGATGAGTGCCTATCTGTTGATTGGTACGGGCAATTCCGCTCAAAGCTTTCTGCACGATGATGGTACCGTCAAACCGTTCTGGCGGATTTTTGCATACGTCACAGTTGCCACAGTCGTGTGATATATTTTCGCCAAAGTAATTCAGTAGGATACGTCTGCGACAAATATCCGATTCGGCATATTGGCGCATTCTGTTCAGTTTCTCAGTATTCATTTCCTGCTGTCCGCTTTCAGCCGCAAATTTTGAAAGCAAAACCAAATCGCCCACTGAATAAAATAAAAGCGTGTCACTTGGCATACCGTCTCGTCCGGCACGCCCAATTTCCTGATAAAAACTTTCAATGCTTTTGGGCAAATTATAATGAATCACCCACCGTACATTCGATTTATCAATTCCCATACCAAACGCAATAGTGGCACAGACCACCTGTATGCGGTCGTTTATAAAATCGTCTTGGGTAGCTTCCCGGGCAGCATTGCTCATTCCTGCATGATATACTCCGGTACTGATGCCATACTTCTCCAGCCACTCGGCAACGCTTTCTGTTTTGTTGCGGCTCATGCAGTAGATAATACCACTTTCATCGTGATGTTTCCGGATAAAATCAAGGATTGCACGCAGTTTGTCTTTTTGCTGATAGCCCCTTTTTACCGTCAGACTAAGGTTCGGGCGGTCAAAAGACGAGAGAAATACTTGCGGATCTTTCATGGCAAGCTGCAAGATGATATCCTGCCGGGTTACTTTGTCAGCTGTGGCTGTAAGTGCTACCAGAGGAACATCTGGAAAATTCTGGCGTAATATTTTTAGTTGCGTATATTCTGGCCGGAAATCGTGTCCCCACTGCGAGATACAATGCGCTTCATCGACTGCAAAAAGCGATATTTTAATATCTCTGAGCAAGAAATTTATTTCACCTATCAGTCTTTCCGGAGAAATGTACAGCAATTTTACACGGCCTTGCATGCACTCATATCGTATCGTAGCATTTTCGGTTTCACTGTTGCTGCTGTTCAGTGCTCTGGCCGCTATACCATTGGCCTGTAATGCTTCTACCTGGTCTTTCATCAGCGAAATAAGCGGAGAAACCACAATAGCCGTTCCTTGCATCATAATAGCAGGAAGTTGGTAGCAAATGGATTTACCACCTCCTGTAGGCATAAGTACTAATGTATCTTTTCGTTGGAGTATTCGGTTGATAATATCTTCTTGCAAAGGCCGGAAACCACTATATCCAAAGTAAGTTTTGAGCGTTTGTTGTATGCTATTTTTCATAAGGATGTTCTATTCGGTTACAAAGGTAGTAATATCTTGATTGTAGAAAAGGCATTTGTTGTGAATTATAAGCTGTAAAAAAATGCCGGTATGTAAAATCGTCAGCTAAATTTTGTAAATTCAAAAAAAATGTTCATATTTGTAAATATAAAAAGTTAAAAGCATACTAACCTTAAATAAAATTCTGATGAACGATCAAGCAAAAGAGAAGTTGGATGAGGATTATAAGCCAGTTAAGCGGCCTTATAACTTGACGGAGAAGAAAGAAAAAAATCCTCCTTACCGAGGATTAATCAGGGCAGAGTTGGCGGATGAATTGTATGATAAAATTTTGAAAATTATTGTCGTTCATAAGAAGTACAGAAACCCTAATTATTCAGCAAAGGATTTGGCAAAGGATTTGTCTACCAATACACGTTACCTTTCCGCTGTTGTCAATTCACGGTTTGGAATGAATTTTTCGTGTCTGGTGAATGAATACAGAATAAAAGATGCCATGCATATGTTGCAGGATAAGCGTTATTCAGACCGTAATATTGAAGAAATCAGTGTTTTGGCTGGTTTTGCCAACAGACAGTCATTTTATGCTGCTTTTTATAAAATAATGGGAGAGAGTCCTAACAGCTTCAGAAAACGTAAACAGGTATTGGATGCGAAATAACATCGTTCGGTCCATTTCTTTATTGAGATTTATAAGGGAAACAATATTCAAAATTGTTTTCCTTTTTTTTATTTTTGCAGACTCATAAAAGAAATGAAAAGATGAAAGATAATACATTTAATTATACAGTAGAACAGTTTGCAGATTTGCAGTTGCTGCGTTATCGGGTTCCGGATTTCGAGCATTTATCTCTCCAGCAGAAGAAACTGGTTTATTATCTCACCGAAGCCGCACTGCATGGCAGGGATATCCTGTTCGACCAAAACGGAAAATACAATTTGCAGATACGTAAGCTGTTGGAGGCGGTATACCTTCATTTTAAAGGAGACCGTACATGCGATGACTTCAAGGCTTTGGAAGTCTATTTAAAGCGGGTCTGGTTTTCCAGCGGTATACACCATCATTACGCCTGCGATAAGTTTGAGCCGGGCTTCTCACAAGAATTTCTTTGGAAGTGCATGCAGGAACTGAACGATACCGACCTGGCATTTGCGAAAGACGAGACAAGAGAAGACTTGTGCCGAAAACTGTTTCCGGTGATATTTGATGCATCGGTAATGCCTAAGCGTGTAAATCAGGCAGACGGTGCCGACCTGGTAGTTACATCGGCAGCCAATTATTACGAAGGTGTGACGCAGGCCGAAGCAGAGGATTTTTATGCACGTATGAAATCACCCGATACGGCTGAACCGGTGATGTACGGCCTGAATTCACGTCTAGTAAAAATGAACGGTTGCGTGCAGGAAGAAACCTGGAAAATCGGAGGAATGTATTCACCGGCTATCGAAAAGATAGTCTATTGGCTGAAGAAAGCTGAAACAGTTGCCGAAAACAAACAGCAGCAAGAAGTTATCCGTATGCTCATCCGTTTCTATAAGGAGGGCGATTTGGCTCTTTTCGATGCATATTCCATCTTATGGGTAGAAGATACCGCATCACAAGTCGATTTTGTGAACGGTTTCATCGAGACCTACGGCGACCCGTTAGGCATGAAAGCCAGCTGGGAGTCCATTGTCAACTTTAAAGATGTAGAGGCTACCCGCCGCACGGAAATCATCAGCTCGAATGCGCAATGGTTTGAAGACCATTCTCCGGTAGACAGCCGTTTCAAGAAAGAATGTGTAAAAGGCGTATCGGCCAAGGTGATTACTGCGGCCATTCTGGCAGGCGACTTGTATCCGGCATCGGCTATCGGTATAAATCTTCCTAACTCCAACTGGATTCGGAGTGTACACGGCTCTAAATCCGTGACAATCGGTAATCTTACCTCTGCATATAGTCAGGCAGCCAAGGGAAATGGTTTCCGTGAGGAGTTTGTTTACAGTGAGAAAGAGAAACAACTGCTGGACAAGTATGCTGAATTGACAGGAGATTTGCATACCGACTTGCATGAATGCTTGGGACACGGTTCGGGCAAACTCTTGCCGGGTGTTGACCCCGATGGACTGAAAGCTTACGGTGCTACGATTGAGGAAGCACGGGCTGATTTGTTTGGACTGTATTACCTGCCTGACTCTAAAATGGTAGAGCTGGGACTGACTCCTGATGCTGAGGCCTATAAAGCCGAATATTACGGTTTTATGATGAACGGCTTGATGACGCAGCTGGTACGTATTGAACCCGGGGCCGAGATTGAAGAGGCACACATGCGTAACCGTCAGCTTATAGCACGCTGGGCGTTGGAAAACGGAGCGCAGGATGCTGTCGTAGAACTGGTGCGCAAGGAAGGTAAAACCTATGTAGTGATTCGTGATTATGAAAAACTACGTACACTGTTTGGCCGACTGCTTGCCGAAATCCAACGGATAAAAAGTGAAGGCGACTACGAAGCAGCCCGCAACCTGGTAGAGCGCTATGCAGTTCAGATAGACCCGGTTTTGCATCGTGAAGTACTGGAGCGTTACCGCCGGTTGAACCTTGCACCTTATAAAGGTTTTGTCAATCCCGTTTATACACCGGTGCTGAATGCAGAACGTGAAATTAGCGATGTCACCATCTCTTACGAAGAAGGCTATGCAGAGCAGATGTTGAGATACAGTAAAGATTATTCTAACCTATAGACAATAAAATAATGGAAGTACACGATATAATAAAAGACATAAAAGGAAAATTCCGCTTGTTCATGAATGGAGTTATCTCTCAGAGCATGCGCGATAAAGGCATGGATTACAAGCTGATTTTTGGTATAGAGGTACCACGCTTAAAAGAAATAGCATCCCAATACGAAAAGAACCACGATCTGGCACAAGCATTATGGAAAGAAAACATCCGCGAATGTCAGATTCTGGCAACCATGCTTCAGCCGGTTGATACATTCTATCCGGAAATAGCCGAAATCTGGATTGAAAGCATGCGCATGCCCGAACAGGCAGAGCAGGTAACCATGCACCTGTTCCAGCATCTGCCTTATGCTACCGACGTAGTTTTCCAGTGGATAGCCGACGAAAGACCTTATTTCCAGTTGTGCGGTTATTTACTGATGGCCCGTCTTTTCATGAAAGATATGCGTCTAAACGAGCGTTCTGAAGCAGAGTTCCTGGATCAGGCAGTAGCTGCCATCGGCTCAGAACCCTCTTGCATCCAGAAAGCAACTTCGGCAGCTTTGCGCAAGTACGGCCAGCAGTCGCGCGAGAATGCCCGTAAGGTACAGAAGGTTCTCGGCGCTTTATCGCAGCTGTCCCGTCCGGATGTGCAATCCCTGGTGCAAGAGATAAAGAACGATATAGAATAATTCTTTGGATAAAACTTTCAAATTCATTTAAAAACGCTTACCTTTGACAGCTGAACTGATATAAAATCATGGAAGAGAATGTGAAAAATACGGTAAAGCAGGTCCTGACAGAGTACTTGCAGGCCAACGGGCATCGAAAGACACCTGAACGCTACGCTATACTCGAAACTATCTACTCCATTCAGGGGCATTTTGATATCGACGAGCTTTACAGTTACATGGCTGAAAAGGAGAAGTTCCGTGTCAGTCGTGCCACTCTCTATAACACTATTATTCTGCTTATAGATGCAGGACTGGTTATCAAGCATCAGTTTGGAAACACTTCTCAGTATGAACGCTCATACAATAACGAAACTCACCACCATCTTATTTGCACAGAGTGCCGCAAGGTTACAGAATATGAAGACGAAGCATTGAAGAAAGCGATAGCTGAAACAAAGTTAAAAGGTTTTTATGCTTCGCATTATTCTTTGTATATTTATGGACTGTGCAGTAAATGCATGGGAGCGAAAAAGAAAAAGAAACAAACGAATAAATAAAAACTAGAAATCATGAAAGTAGATGTCTTGTTAGGTTTACAGTGGGGTGATGAAGGTAAGGGTAAAGTAGTCGATGTTCTGACTCCCCGCTATGATGTAGTAGCCAGATTCCAAGGTGGACCCAATGCCGGTCATACACTGGAGTTTGAAGGACAAAAATATGTATTGCGTTCTATCCCTTCTGGTATATTCCAGGGTGATAAGGTAAACATCATCGGTAACGGAGTGGTTTTGGACCCGTCTTTGTTTAAGGCCGAAGCTGAGGCTTTGGACGCAAGCGGCCATCCGTTGAAAGAGCGTTTGCATATTTCCAAGAAGGCACACCTGATTATGCCTACACACCGCATTCTGGATGCTGCGTACGAGGCAGCCAAAGGAGATGCCAAAGTGGGTACTACAGGCAAGGGCATTGGTCCTACTTATACAGACAAGGTAAGCCGTAACGGTTTGCGCGTTGGTGATATTCTGCATAATTTCGAAGAAAAATATGCCAAGGCAAAAGCCAGACACGAACAGATTCTGAAGAGCCTGAATTATGAATACGATATCACTGAGCTGGAAAAACAGTGGATGGAAGGTATCGAATACTTGCGTCAGTTCCACCTGGTAGACAGCGAGCACGAAATTAACAACTTGTTGAAAGAAGGCAAGAGCGTTTTGTGCGAAGGTGCTCAGGGTACCATGCTGGATGTAGACTTTGGTTCTTATCCTTTCGTAACTTCTTCGAATACCATCTGTGCCGGAGCTTGTACAGGTCTTGGCTTAGGTCCTAACAAGATTGGTGAAGTATATGGTATCATGAAAGCTTACTGTACACGTGTAGGTGCAGGTCCTTTCCCAACCGAATTGTTCGACGAAACAGGTAAGACTATCCGTGATTTGGGTCATGAATACGGAGCCGTAACCGGTCGTGAACGTCGTTGCGGATGGGTAGACTTGGTAGCTTTGCGTTACTCTATCATGGTAAATGGCGTTACTCAGCTGATTTTGATGAAGAGCGATGTATTGGATGCTTTCGAAACCATCAAGGCTTGTGTAGCTTACAAAGTAAACGGTGAAGAAATCGATTACTTCCCATACGACATTACAGAAGGTGTAGAACCTGTATATGTAGAAATGCCGGGATGGAAAACTGATATGACGAAGATGACCAGCGAAGACGAGTTCCCGGAAGAATTCAATGCTTATATCAACTTCCTGGAAGAACAGTTGGCTACTCCTATCAAGATTGTTTCTGTAGGCCCTGACCGTGCTCAGACTATCGAACGTTATGTGGATTGATTGTAGCAGAATCAGATAAATTAAGCGGGTGTATTTCATGTAGGAGCGTGAAGTACACCCGCTTTTTGTATGGCATGGATTTCTGTATCCTCTGTTTTATGAATAAAAAAAGGCTGTTTCAAACTTGAAACAGCCTCTAAATAGAGAAATATTAAAAAATAAATTCCCTCTTCGCTAAGAGGATATGCACGTCTCACGACGGGGTATTGTTAATCTTTTTATTGTGCTTTATTATCATAATGCGCAGCACGAATGAAAAGAGACCTTGTGCGCTCTGCATAACCGCCTGTACCGTTTTCGCCTGTATATGTATCATTCTTTCCACTATTATAATATTTGAAAGTTCCACCTTCTATATAGGCCTTGGTGGCACGGGTATGAATCAAACTTTGATTATTGCCATCTTCACCTGCTGCAGATGACCAATAATAATTGTTTTGGAACTCCGGATATTCAATGTAGTAATGTCGTAATATTCGTTCAAGTTCACGGATACTAGGCAGATACCATTTAGGATTTGGAATTGAACCATCAGCGTTTCGTTTATTCTTTATAAAGCAATAACCAGCAGCTGTAACAGGTTTAGAATTCAAATCTAAATAGGCATAAGAATATGTTGGGTTTCACCAATTTCCTCCTTTAACAGCTTCTGTACTTTTTACTATTTCTTGAGTAAAATTGTATCCCCAGTAAAAATTATCTTGGCACTTTACACTTTTAAGACCAATCATTCGTGTCCCGTTAAAATGGAACGAGTTAAACAATTAATCAAAAAGCCCCGGAATCAG
>Garnier_p1__coassemble_1766_pt1 | contig 11570 bp, 9 predicted proteins | sample Garnier_p1__metabat2_high_PE_015 | metagenome-assembled genome bin Garnier_p1 | reverse complement strand
GCATCTGACTGTTAATCAGAGGGTCGTTGGTTCAAGTCCAACCTGAAGAGCTGAAAAGCCTGTCGCAATGCGGCAGGCTTTTTTGTTTGAATACATACAACAAAAGCTGCCTTATTTTTTTTTATTCAAGACAGCTTTATATTCTTTTTATAGCAAAAACCCTTATTTGCTTTTCTTATAATAACGCACCCAGTCTACACACATCTCCACCGGCAAGTCCAGCGTATCCACCGCTCCTACCCACGAGCCGCCCAACTGCATGTCTATCAACAGATAATAAGGTCTGTCGAAAGGAAACTGTCCTTCCTTGTCCGTTTCAATCTTCGGATAAGCAAACGTACGGCAATCGTTTATGAAAAACACAATGCTATCGGGATACATTTCCACCGCATACACATTATAATCGTCCGGGCGAATTGCTCCGGTAGCCCCCTGCGGAGGATTCTTCCGTATGTTGAGATGCTGCGTATATACCGAATGTACCGTCTGATAGGCAATGGAATCATAATTCAGACGTTCCATAATATCAATCTCTCCACCCGTAGGCCATGGGTATTTTTCCTCCTCGAAAGGTTTCAGCCAGATGGCCGGCCAAGCCCCGCGGGCTCCCTGCAGTTTGGCTTTCACTTCCAGTCTGCCCCCATGAAATGCACGTTTGTATTTGGTGTACAATCCGCCGGTAATGTAACGCATCGTATCCGGATTTCCGGCAGGCGTCATAATCCCCTTCAAAACCAGATTCCCGTCACGCATTTCGTAGCAAGCCGGATCGGCAGACATCCTACGGGCCCATTCCGGATGCCACCGCGGTATTTTCGACCAGTTGGCTGTATCAAAAACTTCCTGATTAAAGTCGTCTTCCCATACCAATTCCCATTCATTTTTCTTTTGGGGCACACATGCCACCAGGCAGCCACACATCAGGGCCACCCATAAAAAGATGCTCTTCTTCATGTCTATAAAAGTTTATTCACCGTATATATTTAAAGTTCCGGCAAAAATAGTGCTTTTTGTTTTATTTCCCTATCCATATTGCAATCAAACAATACATTGCAACTGTTTCTCAAATAAGACAAAAGCTGATCACTTAAATGATAAACGTTCTTCATTCCCGTACCATAAGTTTGTCTTTACTGTACCACAGTAAAAACGTACCAACACTTCAGGAAAAAGCCAGGGAGGGATGAAAAAAAGGCCTAAAAATTGACATATAGTCACATCTAATGACTATTTGACCTACATACAAGGAATATACCTGCAACATTATGATAGAAAATCCTAGACTATCTGATAAAAAAGTTTTCACAAGTTTAAAATACCCGCCTCAACATTTAAAATAGCAGTCAGATGTTTAAATTCGGGCAATCCGGTCCTTATCGCGGCACAGACTTTGCAATATACCTGGTGAACTTGAGCTTCAAGAAACAAACGAAGCAAAGGTTCAAGAACAATTGAAATGTATAACTTAAAATATAGGAGATTATAACTATGATGCCGATTAGAAAGTATTACAATCAGAACTGGTTACCAAGTATCTTTAATGATTTCTTTGATAACGACTGGATGGAAAGAACTAATGCTACAGCTCCGGCAATCAATGTTGTTGAGAGCGATAAAGACTACAAAGTAGAAGTTGCTGCTCCTGGTATGACAAAGAATGACTTCCAGATTCATTTGGGAGACGACAACCAGTTAATCATCTCGATGGAAAAGAAAACCGAGAATGAGGACAAGAACAAAGATAACAAGAAATACTTGCGAAGAGAATTCTCTTACACTAAATTCAGCCAGTCTCTTTACCTGCCCGAAAATGTAGATAAAGACAAGATTAGCGCGAATGTAGCTGATGGTGTATTGACTATTGATCTGCCAAAGTATTCCGAGGAAGAAAAAGCAAAAATTAACCGTGTGATTGAAATCCATTAATCACCCGTAATAGTCAACAGGACCTCTCGTTTGCATCTCCATGTAGACGAGGGGCTTTTATATTATTAATTGGAACGAACTTAAAAAAGATTTAGCTATGGCATTTATTGATTACTATAAAGTATTAGGCGTAGACCGTAATGCCACGCAGGACGAAATCAAGCAGGCATACCGGAAACTGGCCAGGAAATACCATCCCGACCTGAACAAGGACGACCCGTCGGCAGAAGGTAAGTTCCAGGAAATAAACGAGGCCAATGAAGTACTGAGCGACCCGGAGAAACGTAAAAAATACGATGAGTACGGCGAGCACTGGAAACATGCCGACGAATTCAAGCAAGAGCGGGAGGCATACAGCAGAGCCCAGCAGCAGAATTCCGGTTCGGGTTACTGGTATTCTGTGAACGGCGATACGTTCACCAGTGGTTTTGGCGGAAGAAATGCAGACGGATTCTCCGACTTCTTCGAACAGCTGTTCGGACACGGTGCCTCATCCGGCAGAAGATACAGCATGCGGATGAAAGGCGAAGATATAGAAGCACAGATGCATTTATCATTGAGCGAAGCGTATGTAACGCATAAGCAGACGTTCAGCGTAAATGGCGAGAATATCCGTATTACCATCCCGGCCGGCGTTGCAGACGGGCAGGTGATAAAACTGAAAGGATACGGCGAAAAAGGCTTGAACGGAGCCGAAAACGGCGACCTATACATCACCTTTGTTATCGATAAGGACAAGAACTTCGAACGTGAAGGAGATAACCTGTACACCGATGTGGACATTGATTTATACACAGCCGTATTGGGAGGCGAAGTTCCTGTAAAGACCATGGACGGACTGGTAAAGCTGAAAGTCAACCCCGGCACGCAGAACGGTACCAAAGCCCGGCTTCGGGGCAAAGGGTTCCCGGTCTACAAAAAAGACGGCTGTTACGGCGACCTGATTGTATCCTACCATGTGAATATCCCAACATCGCTGACGGAAAAGCAGAAAGACTTATTCCGGCAATTGAAGGCAGAGGCAAGATGAAAAAACAGCATAAGAAAGTCTGTAGGTATTAAACTTACGGACTTTCTTTTTTTATCCAAAACGGGATTCAAAAAAATTATATCTTTGCAAGCACTTTATCAAACATTCATGAAAAACTGCTTCGCCCTATTTATAGGCTTCTGCCTCTGTCTTTCGGCTTGCGGGTTACAAAAGGAATATCCCGAAGCAATGCAACAAGCTATCCGTTGTCTGGATACAAATCCGGACAGCGCCCGTTTCTATTTGGCATCAATAAGCTCAAACATCCCGGAAGAACCGGAAGAGACACGCATGTATCATGCTCTTTTGACCCTGCGTGCCGAAGACAAACTGTACGTGCGGCAAACTTCAGACTCCCTCATCAAATCCATCGTGACTTATTATAACAAACAAGGGGACACTGCCAAGCGACTGGAGGCTTATTATATGTTAGGAAGGATATATCGTACAATAGGGAATTTGCCACAATCATTGCAGGCATTCCAACAAGCGACAGAAATCAGTCATAAATGTGACCGACCGGAATTGTCAGGCCGTATTTATGAACAGATGAGTTACTTGTTTGCTTACCAAGAGCTATACCCGGAGGCTATTCAAGCTATCAAAGCCTCACATAAAATATTCCAGAAACATGGAGATGCAAAAGGAGTTTCCATAAGTTTAAGAAATATCGCCCGCATTTTCGACCGTTACCAACAGGTAGACAGCATGGCCTATTACTACCGTCGAGCTTATGAAACAGCCCTGACAACACAAGATTCGATTGTGACAAACCTCATCCTAAATGAATACATCTCAGCATTCATGGACCACGGTGTAATTGATAAAGGAGCCGCATTGATACACAAACTGCCTCAAGAAATAAAAGACAAAAATCCGATTGCCCTATATTCGCAAGGCATGATTTGCCTGCATGCAGGACAAGCAGATTCTGCTTCCATGTATTTCCGAAAATCTCTACAACAGAAGGCCTCCCTTTATTTACAGCGCGACATCTACCGGCAATTGTCTTCCCTTAGTGAAAAACAAGGAGAAATAGCTCAGGCTCTCCGCTATGAGCGTACATGTGCAATGCTCAAAGACAGCATTGCTGCTATCACACAAACAGAAGCTATTTATAAAATCCACGCACTTTACAACTACCAGAAAATCAAACAAGAAAAAGACCGGTTGCTGCTGCAAAACGAGCATCAACAAAAGCTTCTCTATTTATCCCTATTAATTTTATTAGGAATTGGCATATTAATCAGCTGGGGTATCCGGCAGTTTAAACAATACAAACAAAACGTAGCACAGCAGAAAAAGGAATTGGCCAATTTAAGAGTTGAGCTGGAAAGAGAAAAAGAAACAGAACAAAAACAGGAGCATGAACTACAAAAGAATCAAACTAAAATAGAAGAATTGGAGCTGCTGATAGAAACAGCCCGGAAGGAACGAGACGAAAAAACTGAAACTTGCCAACAGTTACAACGTCAAATATCACAATTGGAAATTTCAAATCGGCATATCCGGCTTAACATGGATGAAAAAGCGCTGGCACGGCAAGAAAAAGAACTTCGCAAACAGGAGATGCGGCAGTCGGCCATCTATTTATGGTTTCACGAGGAAAGCCACTGGGAGCATATACCGGAGGCTGCCCCGCAATGGGAAGAGTTACGTAACTTAATCAAAGATTGTTTCCCACAATTCATTGTGCGTTTACACACCCTCTATCCTAAAATTTCAGAGATGGAGTTGCGGACTTGCTTCTTGTTAAAACTGGAAATACCACTCAAAGCATTTCCTAAAATCATGAATAAAGCAAGTGCCTCTGCAATCTCCAATCTGCGCATTCGCCTATACCAAAAACTTTTTAACAAAGAGGGAACAGCGAGTGAACTGGATGAATTTATTGCTGATTTATAGCGAATTATAAAATGTGAATAATTTGTGAACTTTTTGTGAACAAGTTTTTAGGGTATTCTAGAATCAATAGCCATATCTTTGCATCGCTTTGAAATTAAAATGATGTTAATCTATGAAAAGAATCGTATTTATACTACTAAGTATGGCATGGTTGGCTTGCATGAATGCTCAAGCCAAAATTCATCTAATGGTAACCTATCAGTGGGAAGACCTAGAATACCTCTCTCTTGATATTACAACAGCCAAAGAAAATTTTATCTTAAAATCTGAAATGGCACACGATGACCTACAGATACAAATTACTGGAGAAGACGGAATTACATATTATATGGAAACCGTGAATGTGCCTGCTGGTACGTATATAATTTCAGTGCCTCATCTGCCGAATGGTACTTATCAGATAATACTAACGACAAAAGAAGATCATACATACGCTGCCGTTTTTATTAAACAATAAAATACTTGTAGGATTGAAGTTCTTAGTAGATAAAAATATCGTTATCTCACTGAAAGGACTATCATTACAAAATAGGGAAACACAAACTACTCGCGATGAAACATACTATCTACATCTTGTTTGTTCTCCTCTTGGTTTCTTGCCAAATGAAAATCGTAGAACCAGGAATCGAGGAAACATTCTCAAAAGCTGGAAAAAACCGTGCAGAATTGCTGCACGTGCTCCAGCATTATGAGGAGAGCAGCGATTCACTGAAACTTCGTGCAGCCCAATTTCTTCTTGAAAACATGGCAGATAAGGGATACCTGACGGGAAGAAGCATTGAGGAGTATTATAACTTTATAGATTCGGTATACCAAATCAAGCAAGAAGAATATGATATACCTTATATATATGCTACCTTCCGGCAGCAAGCTAAATATCTGAAGGAAAATCCGGTGTTGAACTGGGATGTACAGACACTGTCTGCAGATTATTTGATTCAGAATATTGACGAGGCTTTTGCTGTATGGAACCGTCCGTGGAACCGTCACCTTACGTTCGAAGAGTTTTGCGAATGGATTTTGCCCTACCGTGTCGGGACAGAAATCCCGGAAGTATGGCGAGCACTGTACCGCGAACGTTTCGAACCGCTACTGATGAACGACAGCATTCGGACAGCGCAGCAGGCATGTAAGGTTATCAATGACGAACTGATAAAGCTGCCCATCCATATCGCAACCCAGAGTGCTATGGGCATCTGCTTACGCCCAAGCACATTAATCAACATCAAATTCGGTTTATGTGGAGACTATGCCAACTTGGCGGTATATGCCATGCGAGCTTGCGGAATTCCTGTAGGTGTTGAAACCATACCGCATTGGGGAGACGGAAATCTGAGTCATGTATTTAATGTTGTGTACGACAACGATGGTATATTCCATGATTTTTCGGGAGCAGAACAAAATCCAGACGAACATCTTATCCGCTTCCGGCATAGGATACCCAAAGTTTATCAGCGGACGTTTGGGAAATGTGCCGGCTCACTCGCCATGCTGCACGGAGACGAGGATATACCGGAGTTCTTTCGGGATGCATTCCGAAAGGACGTAACTTCTCATTATCCTTTTATTGAGTCTAAAGATATTACAATCGATTTGCAACAGTCTCCCAACCGGCAGTTCGCTTACCTCTGCGTGTTCGACCCAAGAGGATGGACGCCCGTTGCATGGGGAAATGTGAAAGGTACACAAGCAGAATTCAAGGCCGTAGGACCAAATATCGTTTACCATACTGCCTTGTATGCCGATGGCAAACTGCGGCTGACCGGAAATCCTTTTTTATTGGATACCCTTGGAAATATAAACTATTTCACCCCGCAGACAGAATGCATATCGTATGTGCTGGAGCGTAAAAACCCGGAAGCTCCCAATCTGGCCTATTTACCGCCATTGATGCCCGGCAGCCGTTTTCAAGGAGCCAATAAAGCAGATTTCAGTGATGCGGTTACATTTCATACGATTAAAGAAATACCAGAATTTAAATATCTCACGGTCGAAAGTGAAAACCGTACATCGGTAAAATATGTGCGCTACCAATCGTCCGATAAGACATGGGGCAATATGGCAGAGGTAGAATTCTATGCAGAAGGCTCGGGTTTTCCTTTAAAAGGTAAAGTCATAGGAGCATATATACCAAGTATGTATTATCCCCGTAATGGAATCGAAAAGCTGTTTGATGGTGACCCGCTGAGTTTCTTCCACTCGAACGACACGTTATCGTGGGGAGGCCTGGAGTTGGAACAGCCTCTTGTGATAGACAGAATACGCTATATCATTCGCAATGATGATAACGGTATACGCAAAGGGCATGAGTACGAACTGTTTTATATGAAAGACGGTGCGTGGCTCTCCTTAGGGAAACAGACAGCGAAGGAAAACGACAGGCTGCTGTATGACAATCTTCCACTAGGGGCTCTATTTTGGCTGCGAGATTATACAAGAGGAGTGGAAGAACGCATATTTGAGATAGACAAAGATAAACAAGTAATTTGGCATTAGAAAATGGGAATTTTAAGAACATCGTCTTATATGATTCCAGTCAAACTGGAAAAGGAAGAAGGTAAGTATATGCTGATTCATGGCTATACGGGAGCTATAGATATTGTTTCAGCTGAACTATTACATAGTATTCAAGCAAATAGGAAAAGTCAATTAACGCAATCAATGATTGAACAATTATTGGAACGTGGATACCTAACAACCAAAACACAGGAAGAAGAGTATGAATATGTTGCACGGATAGCAAAAGCATTACATCGAAAATGTGATATCCTTTATTCTACATTCACATGGGTTGTTACATACAACTGTAACTTTCGTTGTCCTTATTGTTTTGAAGGGAGAGATAAAAAAGATGGGAGAAAGCAACTCGTTTTCACAAAGGAACAAGTTGATATAGCTTACAATGCTATTGAGAGAATACAACCTAGTAACAAATTACGAAATAACGTAATAACTCTTTATGGAGGAGAACCTCTACTTGCAAAGAATAGAGAAGTTGTAGAGTACATCGTAAATGAAGGTAAAAAACGGGGATACACTTTTGTTGCTGTAACCAATGGCTATGAAGTCGATTATTTTCTTGATTTGTTAAGAGAAGATAGCATTTATAAACTTCAGATTACAGTAGATGGTCCTAAAACGATGCACAATCAGCGTAGAATACATTATAAAGACCATAATACATTTGATAAGATTGTATCAAACATAAAGTTGGCATTGGATAGAGGAATAAAAGTCGTTGTTCGGATGAATTCAGATAATCGTAATGTGGATTTATTTAATGAATTAAGAAGTTTCTTTGTAGAACAAGGCTTTTACAATTATCCTAGATTTGAATTATACAATGCCATCTTAAAAAATAGTGATGCTGTAACTTCTGAAGAACAAAAGAATTTGAGTTTCTTATCAGCAGAATCTTTCACAGATAAACAAGATATTTATGTAAATATTCGAGGTAGAGTTTCTATTTATAATAATATATCTGAAGCATTAAAAAATAAAAAGCCATTATCGTTAAAATCTATAAGTTGTGCGGCTCAATCCAATGGATATGTTTTAGATCCATTGGGAAGCATTTATCCATGTTGGGAAGTGGTAGGTAATAATAATTGCCAAGAAGGTGCTTATTCTAAAGATAAAATCACATGGAATGAGAAAGTATTAAGGCAATGGAAAAATTTAGATGTTAGTCAGAAAATCCCTTGTAAATATTGTAAATACGCACTTTTGTGTGGAGGTGGATGTCCTTATCATTATTTATTAGGAGAGAATATCTCTTGTAAACTATACAGAAGATCTTTTAATAAAGAAGTAAATATGGCTTATGCCAGTTACAAAAATAATCAATGTTTAACATTTTAATTTTTATTCAAATGAAGAATCTAGAAAATTTGGTCGCATTAAATTCTGTATTAAACGAATTTGCAGTAGAAGAGTTAGAACAGCGTTTGGAAACAGATCCATTAGCTGTTGGTGGTTTAATTAATCTTACTACATCAGACAATCCATTGCTCTCAGCGAGAATATCAGATTGTGAATTTTGTGATGGGGATGTTACTTGCAATATCCATCCTTAATGTAATTGTGGTAATATAGTAAATACCCATTGGCAGAATTAAATCAACGCATATTTAATAGTATTTTTGCTATATGGTAAAAAGCATCAAAAGTATTGAGATTGGAAATCATTATTCTGTTCTAATGGAAAATACTTTTGATGCATGTTTTTAAAAGATTAAGTTGCTGTAATTTGTTTGGTTGTTAATAATAAGTAAAATGACTAAAGTAATATATTTATTTATCGCTTGCTTTTTGTCTCTAAATGTTTTTTCCGCTAATCATAAAGTGATAGGCTGTGTGAAAGACACGCTACAAAATCCTATATTGATGGCTACGGTGCGGTTGTTGGCTGCAGATTCTTCTTTTATTAAAGGGGCTGTAACCGATAATCAAGGAATGTTCTATTTGGAAAATGTAAACGAAGGGGATTATATCTTACTTATTACCTGCATTGGATATCGGAATTCATCTTTGAATTTTAAGATGCCTAATTTTGATTTTCAATTGCCTTTAATTAAGTTACAAGATGATGAAATAACTTTAGAGGCCGTTACCGTGACGGGGGCCTCCCTAATTCAAAAGAAAGACCATTTGCTTATTATTCCGGACAAGCAGCAGGTGAAGCATGCGTATTCTGGCTATGATCTGTTGTATAATCTGATGATTCCGGGTATAACTGTAGATCGCCGTCAAAAAGCGGTTATAACCCCACGTGGTACTGCCTCGTTGTATATAGATGGTGTGAGGGCAGATTTCCACGAAGTACAGAACTTGCGGCCGAAAGATGTTAAACGGATTGAATATTTTGATATGCCTACAGATGAATACCTAGGTGATGTAGCGTCCATCAATTATATTACGAAAGAATATAAAACCGGTGGTTATATTTCGCTGGATGGTGAACAAAATATCGGATATTTGAAAGGAGACTACAATGTGGGCACTAAGATATCTTATAAAAATACAAACTATTTGATGTTTAGTGGCTATAATATGCAAAAATACAATGGTATGGAAACTATTAAAAATGAAATGTTTGATCTTGATGATTATTCTATATTCCGGAATACAATGACAGAAGATGCCACTTTTAAGAACACCCAGCAGTATATGCAGTTCAAGGTAAATAATACAACTAAAAAACGATCGTTGTCCGGATTTGTTTCGTTTGTACATGACAATACACCGCATAACAACCAAAACGAGATGCTTGCCTACCTGAGCGAATTGGGTAATACTTCAATCCGTTCCGTAGAGTCTGTCAATCAAAAGAGTTATAAACCTGCAGTTTCTTTAGATGGTATCTTTAATTTGAATGACAAGCAACGGCTGCGCGTGATGTTGAACGGCTCTTATTCGAAAAACGAATACCAACGAAATTATACCGAACGAAACCAGTTCTATAATACTAACGTAAACGAAAATTTGTACTCCTTTAGTGCCATAGGAACGTACAGCATTAAATTGAAATACAACAATTCGCTGGGTGGAAATATACAGCATTACCACAATATAACCTCTTCTGAATACACAGGGAATACCCTTTCTTCACAGCATTTATGGATGGGGGAAACCATGGCATTTTTAAGCTATACGCAAGATTTAGGAAAGAGGTTAACATTCAATATTTCTCCGGGCATATCACTTTTGAATTACCAATTAAACCGAAATGAAAATGATAAACATCGTTTTTTGACATTCAGAACCAATACGTGGATACGCTATCGACTTAATCCGAAGCACCAATTTACATTAGGGGTAGCCATCGGAAACGAGCAAGCTGATATTAGTTATTTAAATACGGTAAGTCAGGTAGTTGATTCTATAATTGTGAAGAGAGGTAATCCTTATTTGGACAATACAAAAATTTATAGTTATTTCTTTAGATACCTTGCACAAATAGGTCATGCTAATATGCAACTTTATATAAATTACAGGACTTTACCCAACAACATAAATTTTTATTATTTTGTTGAAAATCACAAACTGATAAATTCGTATGAATCGAAGAATTCATTCCATAAATTGAATTTAGAATATATCTGCTCTTATCGTTTCTCGAACAATCTGCGCGCTAATACTACTTTGCGATATGAACATATGAATGTGCCAAACCATACGGATTGGAAAGAAGATAATTTTTTTGCTTCTTTGGACCTTAATTATTTTATTAAGGTATTGACCATCAATATATTCGCTAAGACGACTGAAAGAAAATTAGATGAAACGACACATGCCTTCATTAAGATTCCTGCTTCATACGGTCTGTCTCTCCGCTACAGCGGGAAGAACTGGATGGCAGAGGTAGGCACGAATAACCCATTTACCAAGCATATCCATTACCGCGAATATGCCGACTATGGGGTTTATCGGTATAATCAAGAACAAACCAGCCGCATTTACCAGCAGACCGCTTATATCAAACTGGCCTACACTTTTGACTTCGGCAAGAAGACATTGCGCGAGAACAACAATGTGGACCGAAGCATTAACAGTGCCATCTTAAAAGCAAAATAATATGAACGTATACAGCGACATTATCATTCATCAAAAGCTTTCGTCATCTGCTCAAGAACAGCGCGTGCTGCTCTCGTACGGCGAACAGTACTACGAAGCTAGTCCCGCCATGGCAGAACTGGTGGAAGAGTTG
>Garnier_p1__coassemble_1466_pt1 | contig 13610 bp, 7 predicted proteins | sample Garnier_p1__metabat2_high_PE_015 | metagenome-assembled genome bin Garnier_p1 | reverse complement strand
GCAATGTTCCGCTTATAGAAACTCTTGTCGTCGTTCTGTTCCGGACTTACGTACACGACTGTACCCGACAGTTTCACCGGACCTTCGTATGAATTGTCGGTCATGGCACCTACGTAGCCTTCTACCTGTCCACCGACACCCACCTTACGGGCCGATTTCACCAGTTCGTCACCCGGAATAGAGCAATACAGCAGACTTTTGCCATTAGGCGACTGGAATTCGGGGCGTTTCAGCACCCGTGCCAGTGTCCAGGTCACTTCGCCGGAACCACCGCCGCCGGGATTATCACCCATATCGCTGATCAAGAACGGTTTCTTCTTGCTGGCAATCGCCAGGTCCAGACACTTGTCGAGTTCATAGCCCGGAGCCTCCAGCGAGAACTGCTTGCGCACATCCCAGAACTTCTGGGCCAGCTTCTTGGCACCACTTTCCACCTGTTTCTTGTCGTCGCCATACACCATCACGACACCCTGGTTGCGGCGGTTATCACCCCACACGTAGCCAATCCAGATACCGGCATCAATCACGCCCGGCATAGCTTCCACTTCGGGAATCATGGCATAAAGCGATTTGGCAGGTTCTACGCGGGTACTGGTCCATTCGCCCGAAAGCAATACCGGTACGGCAACCCAAGCCTTATAAGCCGGACGGCCCTTGCCGGATTCCAGTCTTTCCAGCAGATTGACCACACCGCGGCGATGCGACTCGCGGGAATCATCGTGAGGAGCCTTGCGGTAAGTCGTTATCAAATCGGAATTGAGAGCTACCAGCCACGAAGCGTTTCCGTGCAAGTCCATGGTCGTGGTGACCAGCACATCGTTACCGATAAGGCTGCGTACTTTTTCCATGAACTCACCTTCCGGGTCGGCCACTCCTTCTACGCTGCAGGCACCGTGGTTGTAGAACCAGAAGGCATCGTAAGGCATATTTGCTTTGATGATTTCAAGCGATTTTTCTACAAAGGCATCGTATGACTCTTTGGTAACCGGACCTCTGCCGCCTCCACGGCCCATCAAGGCAGGAAGCCACGTTGCAGCCTGTCCCATCACCGAGTCCGGACTCAAATAATCGGGCATCCGTACGGGCATGCCCACCAGCGGCTGTCTGTTGGGCATAAACACACTGTTCTCTATCTGGATACCTGCTATCCCGATACGGGGTTTCTTCTTTTGTGCAAAAGCTTCACCGGCAAAAGAGATGGCCATGACAAACAGGCCGATTAATAGAAATGTTTTTTTCATACGTATTATGATTAGATAAAACAAAAGATTTTAAAGTCACATCTTGTCACAAAAGCAGACCCGCCACCGGCGAGTCTGCACTTTAAAAAGTATCGTATCAGTTTGTAATACCACCGTTGCTGATATCGATTTCAATCTGAGGAATAGGTAGTTTCTCTGCACCTTTCTTGAAACCTTCATCGCGTCCAAACTGACTCTTGAATCCCGGATAGAATACTTTTTCGCCCCATCCTACACGTACCACGTCGAAGAAGCGGAAACCTTCCATACCGAATTCCAAATGACGTTCCTGCATGATGGCTTCGAATACACTCAAGTTAGCATCACCGGTAAGATTCGGATAGCCGGCCAGATCTGCACGTTCACGAATCAGGTTCAGATACTTGATGGCATTCGCCTCATCGTTTGTTTTGCTGCAGGCTTCTGCATAGTTCAGGTAAACTTCGGCCAGACGAATCAGACGAAGGTTAGTAGGTTGGTTATTACCATAATTTTCTTCACGCTGTCCCGGTGCCAGATACATCTTGCGGTTATACCAGCCGGTTCTGTCGTCGGTAATTTCGGGCACTTCCTTGTCACCGTATACCGCACCCGGATGTGCAGCCAGCTCGATGTCAATAGCTTCCTGACGAGAAAGCAGTGTCACATTCTTACGTTTGGTATCGCCAACTGCATCGTAAGCATCGGCCAAAGCCTGGGTAGGCTGTGCACAACCGAAACCGATGGTCATATTTCTAGGCATAGACATCAGCACGTGGCGGTTACCGTTGTTGGTCGTATATCCGCTCAAGTTGGTAGAAGTGTACATACAAACTTCCAGAATAGATTCCTGGCAATGTTCGCCTTCCAGTGAGAACATGTATGCATAGTCGTCTTCCAAATCATATTCACCCGGAATCAGCGGCAGGATGTTTTCCTTAAACACCCGTTTCACTTCTTCGTACTTTTCTTCGTACAGGTAAACGCGGGTTTGCATCGCATAGGCAGCTCCCTTCGTAATTCTACCGGCATACTGAGCCAGATAGTCGGGCACTTCACTCTTCAAAGGAAGAACGGCTGCAGCCTCGTTCAAGTCTTTTTCAATGGTAGCGTAAATGGTTTCCAGACTTGCACGTCCCAGTCTTTCATGGTCGAGTTCCAACACATCGGTATAGCAGGGAACTTCACCAAAAATCTTCACCAGTTCGAAGTAGGTATAGGCACGGATAAACTTCGCTTCACCTATCATCTGCTCCTTGTTGTATTTCGAGAAGATTTCGTCGCTGGTCTGTTCCATATCGCGGATAAACAAGTTGGCCTTGTTGATGCACTGGTAAGACTGCTTGTATTTATTCAAGATTTCATTATGGTCGGCCGAATACTGGAAGTTTTCCATCAGCTGGAAAGTAGAAGCATCGTTGGCAGAACCACTGTAAGTAGCATCTTCCGACAACACGTCGCCAAAACACTGCATAGACCACGTATAGAAGAAGCTCTTCACATCAGAATATACAGCGGACAGACGCAAGAAAGCCATTCGTTCATCTGCAACCTCGCCTGCTTCCGGACTGCCTTGAGGTTCCATATCCAAATCTACACAACTGCCAAATCCCAGCATGGCAGCAAATGCAACACCTAATATATATTTATTCTTTAACATAACCATCTATCAATTAAAAAGTAATATTAACACCACCCGTAAAAGTTATTGCCTGAGGATAGATACCGTAATCTACACCTCTTGACAAAGATGAAGACTGACCTACTTCGACGTCGAGTCCCGAATAACTGCTTATCGTGAACAAGTTCTGTCCGCTGATGTAGAAGCGTACATTCTGCATCTTCATTTTCTTTGCAACGGAAGAAGGAAGTGTATAGCCCAACTGTGCATTGCGCAGACGGAGGTAAGAGCCACTTTCTACGTAACGGTCGGAGATACGGTCATTATCGTTCACATCGGCATCGGTCAACCGAGGAATATCGGTATTGGTATTTTCCGGTGTCCAGTAATTCAGCAGTGCCCGGTCTTTGTTGGTAATATCATTCGGATAATAAGTATACAGACGCATTGCATTGAATACATCATTACCCAGTGTACCGCCAAACTGCAGGCTCAGGTCGAATCCCTTCCATGCCATAGATACGTTGAAACCATAGATGATATCCGGAATCGGGTTACCAATCATGCATTTGTCGTTTTCGTCCAGCAGACCGTCACCGTTATTGTCTACAAACAGCACGTCACCCAGTTCAGCATTCGGCTGTACGCCCGGTTTCTTCACAGCATCCAACTGTTCCTGTGTCTGAATCAGACCGTTGGTCTTGTATCCCCAGAATGCACCGATAGGCATACCTTCGTTGGTATAAGTAACATACATACTGCCGTTACGGAACGAACCGTCGGAGATAGGAGTACCACCGTTCAGCTTGATCATGCGGTTGCGGATGGTAGACATGTTGAAACCTACATTATACTCGAAACCTCTTTCAGTGCGGTCTCTCCATTCCAGGTTCAACTCGATACCACGGTTGTTTGCCTCACCAATGTTGGTAAAGGTCTGGTCGTAGTAACCCATATAGACAGGCATCGGAGCAGCCAGCAACATGTCGCGGGTTGTCTTATAATAATATTCGAAGCTGAAAATCAATTTGCTGTTGAAGAAGCTTGCATCCAGACCCAAGTTCCATGATTCGGTAGTTTCCCATTTGATATCCGGATTACCCAGACGTCTTACGGCGATACCCTGATACAAGGTTTCCTTACCGTTAGGACCGAACAAAGCACCATACTGGGTAGAAAGCGACAGCAAGCTGCGGTCTACATAGTTTGTGATATTCTGGTTACCAATCTGTCCCCAGCCGGCTCTCAGTTTCAAAGAAGAAATCCAGTCGGCTTTCATTTTCTTGAAGAATTCCTCGCTGTCCATTCTCCATCCCAACGCAAATGACGGGAAGTTACCCCAGCGGTTTTTCCCAGAGAATTTAGAAGAGCCATCCCGACGGAAAGTCGCTGTAATCAGATATTTATCTGCATAATCGTAGTGCACACGTCCCAGGTAAGAAATCAGTCCGTACTCTGTAGCGCTGTTGCTACCGGTGGTCTTGCTCTTATCCAAGGTGGCGTCGATGTAGTGCAGGTTGTCCGATTCGCCAATCAAATCCTTCGCACCTACACCCAGACTCTCTCTTCTGCCCCATTCGTTGGTATAACCCACGATGGCCGAGATCGTATGCTTTTTACCAAAAGTCTTATCGTAAGAAAGTGTATTTTCGAAAGTATAATAATCACCGTTGATACGAGTCTTCGACAAACGGCTTTCCAGGTTCTTCTGGCTGTTGGATACCTGATAAACCGGTGTAAAGGTCTTGCTGTCAATTCTTCGGATTTCGGCACCGAAACTGCTACGGAACTTCAGTCCCTTGATAATCTGCCATTCGCCATACAGGTTACCGATAGCTGCCAGCTTATCCGAATTCCGGTCGCCGTACATCACGCTTGCCAGCGGGTTGTAATAGTCGATATAAGGAGAGTAGCCGTAAGAGCCGTCCGCATTTACAGCCGGAGTCACCGGGTCCAGGCGGATGGCATTACTGATTACACCGTAGTCGGCATCATAAATACCCGAGCTGGTAAACTCATCAATACTTGTAGCCGAAGATTTAGCGATAGAGAAATTAGAACCTACGGTCAAGCGGTCTTTCACCACTGTCTTTTCCGTACTCTGGCGAACATTGAAACGTTCGTATTTGGTACGTTTGATGGTACCTTCCTGACTGATATAGTTCAGTCCCAGGTTGAATTTATAGTCGTTGGCCTTACCGCCGCTAATGCCCACGCTATAGTTCTGCATAAAGGCTGTCTGCGAAATTTCGTTCATCCAGTCGGTAGAAGTATTTCTGTCCACCAGACTCAGGTCAATCGGTGCCTTTCTGATTTTGTTCAGCTCTGTCTGATAATCGTACCATTCGGAACCCGACATCAAATCCAGGTTATTGATAATCTTGCTGGAACCCCAGTAAGCATCGAACGAGATGGTAGTTTTTCCGGCCGTACCTTTCTTGGTAGTGATAAGAATGACACCATTCGCACCACGAGAACCGTAGATAGCAGATGCCGACGCATCCTTCAGGATTTCCATAGACTGGATATCCGATGTACTCAGGTAGTTGATATCCGTAACCGGCATTCCATCCACTACAAACAAAGGTTCTGCATCGTTCACAGTACCGACGCCTCGGATTCGGATAGTAGCTGCACTACCCGGTGAACCAGAATTCGATGTTACCGAAACACCGGTAGCAAGGCCTTGCAAAGCCGATGATACATTCGCTACAGGCTGTTTGGAAAGTTTTTCTTCGCTTACGGTAGAGATTGCACCTGTTACGTCGCTCTTCTTCATCGTACCATAACCGATAACGATGACTTCATCCAGTGCGTGCTGGTCTTCTTTCAAGACAACCTTCAGCGGAGAAGGCTGGTTGGCCGAAACCTCACGAGTGTGGTATCCCATATACGAAACAACCAGTGTAGCAGTGGCAGGGACATTGTTCAGCGAGAATTTTCCTTCCACGTCTGTGATAGTACCTGCTGTTGTACCTTTAATCAAGACATTGGCTCCAATAACAGGCACTCCATTGTTGTCGAGGACTACCCCACTGATGTTTTTCTCCTGATTGATGGAAGACACTTCACCCGATGGTAAGAAACCGGTTTCATACGCACTTGCGGCATTCGAAGCGATGAATGTCGGAGCAAGCAGCAACGCAGCAAACTTTACACGTAGAAAGCTTTGCGTTTTCAAATGCATAACACTCTTCTTTCTCATAAAATAGTGTTGTTTTTAAGGATTAGATAGGTTAACTCTCTTAAATTGTATTTAAGATTAACACAAATATATGAAACATTTTCAATATTCAAACATATTATAAAAAAAATCATTTATATAGACCATATTTTCTGATAATTCAATAAAAAAAGACCAATCCTTCACAAAATCTGACTTATCATCAGCGTATACAGGCAGCAACTCCACTCTATTGCCAATAACAGCTGACATAATATCAAAAAAAGAGGCCGGCCCCACTTTTTCACAAAAGCCGGTACAGCCTCTTTTCAAAATGAAGAATTATTTAAGAGAGAATGATTCTAAATCAATAATTCTTTGTACATAACGAGTTATAATCAGTTTCAGCCTTCGGTATTTCCCATACCCAACCGTCTGCATCAACCGGTTTTTCGATGAAACTACAGAAGGTTACGATGAAGTTCGAACCACGTTTGATAGGTTGCTGCAGACGTTTCAGGTCATAGAAACGGAATCCTTCACCCCACAGTTCCACGCGGCGGCTGTTCATGATTTCTTCTGCCAGTGCTTCGCCGGTATTGCCTTTCGGTGCATATTCCGGGTCACGTGTTTTCTGGAAAGCAGTAAATACATCCTGAGCAGCAGGATCGCCGGCACGTGCCAGAGCTTCGGCACGAATCAGGTACATTTCGGCCAGACGCATGAAAGTCACATCACCTACGGCATCGGCAGTAGAACGGGCTGTGAACTTACGGTTCTGGTAGACGTTCTGCGCATATGTGCTGTTCGGCACTTCGGCTTTACCAGTTGGATCCCACCATTTACGACGCTCGTCGGTTTCTGACATGGTGTCGTAAGTCTCGGCATTGATACATTTCACACCCTGACGGTTTCAATACGTTACATATATTATCTGTAAGCCTACGATATGTAAGCAGACGAAAAATATGCCAAGACACCTCACGGCATCTTGGCACACGCTTCACTCTCTCTTCTAACCCTAAAAAAATACCTATCTTATAAAACTAAGCTTATCAATTATTGTGCAGTAAACTCTACTACGTGACTCTGTGTAGCGGCAAAGCCAAATACATCCAGACCTACCTTCATCAGATAATCACCAGAGTATACCTTACCATTTGCCTTCAAAGTCGATTCCACACCCGGCATCAGGTTGATTTCCTCTACGCGGTACATCTTGTGCGGGTCAAGCCCCTGCAACTTCACTGCCATCAGTTTTTCCTGGAAGCGAGGATATACATCGTAAGCAAACAGTACTGCCTTGCCTTTGTCCTGACTTACATAGTTCACTGCCATGTGGTTGCTCTTGTAAGGTGATACCAGACGATACTGCTCACCATCCATGATAGCCGGCTGCAGACGTTTCCAGTTGGCTACGGCATCCTGACAGTATTCCAATTCGTCAGCACTCATATCCTTCAGACCGATATCAAAGCCCAGCTTACACATTGAAGCTACATCGGTACGGAATTTCACTGAAGTATTCTTGTTCCAGCTGGTCACATGCGCACACATGGCCTTTGCAGGGAAGAACTGTGAGAATCCCCACTGAATGTATACACGTTCTACCGGATCTGTATTGTCGCTGCACCAGAATTCAGTAAAGTATTTCAGTGCTTCGTAGTCGCAGCGTGCACCGCCACCCGAGCAAAGCATCATCGGCACATTCGGATAATTTTCTTTCACACGGCGCATCACGTTATACACGCCACGCACATGGTCGATGTACAGGTTGCCCTGTTTGTCTTTCAGATAAGGTGAGTAGATGTTGGTAATCGGACTGTTGCAATCCCATTTAAAGAAAGCAATTTCCGGATTTTCCTTCATCAGCTTGTCTACTACATTATATACATAGTCCTGTACCTGCGGATTGCTCAAATCCAGTACCAGCTGGTTGCGGTAGTAGTAAATCTTGCGGTTCTCGTCGTAAATAGCCCAGTCCGGATGTTTTTCGAACAATTCACTCTTCGGGTTCACCATTTCCGGCTCAATCCAGATACCGAATTTCACGCCGGCTTCCTTGGCTGCCTTTACCAGTGCAGGTACACCGCCCGGCAATTTGCTGTGTGTCACTTCCCAGTCGCCCAGTCCGGCCTTGTCGTCCTTGCGCGGATACTTGTTGGCAAACCAGCCGTCGTCCAGCAGGAACATGTCCACGCCCAGGTGTTTGGCTTCTTTCATCAGGTTGGCCAGAATCTCCTCGTTAAAGTTGAATCCGGTATTTTCCCAGTTGTTCAGCAGTGTCATGCGGCTGCCTTTTCCGTCTTTCAGACTATAGTTTCGTGCCCAGTTGTGTAAGTTGCGACTGCCCTGTGAAGTACCGTTGTAACTCAGTGTGAAAATAAATTCCGGTGTAGTGAACACTTCGCCCTTTTTCAGCTGATAATCCGAAGCATAGGGGTTGATGGCCGGAATCACACGCAGGTTGCCCACGTTGTCCACCTCAAATGTAAAGCGGAAGTTACCGGTCCATCCCAATGTACCCATCAGCACGTCGCCCTGATTTTCGGCTACCGGCTGGTCCAGTCCCACTTCGAAGAACGGATGTGTGTGCATGGCTGCACGGCTACCCAACTTGGTATCAATCACCTTCTTGCCGAACTGCAACTGCTGGCTGCTCATCTGCGCTTCCTTGGCCCAGTCACTGCTGAACTCGGTCAGATAATACGATGAGCGGTTAAAGTAAAGCATGGTCGAAGCGTAAGTGGTCAGTGTCACCTGCTGTTTTTCCTGATGCTTGATTTCACTCCATGTCTTGATGACGTTTTCCTTCGGATAAGCCACATAGTGCAAGGTTACATCCACCGGATATTTGTCATCTCGCAGGTTGATGGTTGTCTGTGTACCGCCTTCAACCGGCTGCGTGCTCGATGATACATAATATAAATAAGTAGAAGTCTTTCCGTCGTTATGACGTACGGCGATGGCCGGTTCAAAATAATCCTCGTTTCCCGAACCGCTGTACACTTCCCAGCCGCGCTGGCTAACGCTGCCGTCCGAGCCGGCATGAATGTCCCACGGCAAATTCTGCACATCCTGGTCGTTCACCAGTCTCTGTCCCAGATACGTCTGATACAGACGTCCGTTGTCACCCACCTGAAGAATCAGGTCTGTCTGGTCTGTAGAAATACGGATTACCTTCTTCTCGGCTGCATCCGCCTGCCATGCTGCCAGCAGCAAGGCACCTGCAATCAAAACTTTTTTCATGGTTCTATTGATTATTTAGTAAAGGTTTAACTATTGTTTTTCATCAGAATTTCACACTCGCACTGAATTCCACGGTAAACGGACGCAGATAGCTTCCACTCATGTAGCAGCCTGCATATTTGCCGGCTTCTTCCTTCGTAATCAGTTCCGAACCGCTGATGGTACCTTTCGCACCCTTCTGGTTCAGGAAGTTCACTACCGATACACCCAAATCCAGATGTTTGTTGACAGTCCAGTTCACCCCACCGAAGGTTTCCCATCGTCCGTTGAAGTAAAGTGCTTCCTGCAGGTTGGCATAAGTTTTACCAAAGTAACGGAAACTCAGCCACAAACGCAAGTCTTTCGTGATATTATAGCTCGGGTCAAGTTCTACGAGCACCTGCGGAATTTCCTTCACAATCATGTTGTTGGCATTTACGCTCATCTCCGTTCCGTCGTTGAAGGTCACGCTGGCGCTGTAATTCTTGTACACCGGTTTCTGATAAGTGAACAAAGCATGCAGGTGGAAGCCCTTGAACGGGTCAATTTCGGCCGATGTGGTCCATCCCAGTGTCTGGATATCGTAAATCAGCAGCACGGTCTTACCCTCGCTGGTACCCGGTTTGGTCAGGTTCTGCTGGTCAATGTTATTGGTCTTGGCAATGTAAGTCACCATAGAAGTCAGGTCAATCCAGTCGTTCTTGTAGAACAGACCGCCACGCACCAAAGGAATGGTTACACGGTTGTACTGCTCTTCGGTAGGACCTGTACCGGCATATTCGTTGATACGCGGGAAACGGGTAGCAACTGTCGCATCGGCAGTCAGACCGAAGCGGCGAGTCATATTATAAGTCAGCTGTGCAGTAGCTGCATAGTTCAGCTTGTCTTTGGTAACGTTGGCCGGTGTAATCACCTCACCATTGGGAGCGGTATCGCCAATGTGGAAGCCCGAGTAGCGAGAATGCGCAATCTGGTCGGCCGACATGCGGTAATATTCCAGACGACCGCCGTAGTAAAAGTTCAGTTTCGGCGAGATGCTCCAGTTGTCGGTCAGATAGAGTGCCAGTTTATTTTCCGAACCTACCGTATACTCCGGACTCAGTTCGTTGAAGCCACGGAAACGGCTGCCGTCGGGAGCCGTCAGGATTTCAGGATATTCCTGCACCGAACCGGTCCACTGGAAAGAAGATGAATGATAATCCAGATGATAATACCATTCGTTCAAGCCCAGGCGCAACTGATGACGGCCAAAGGTCTTTTCCAGTTCCGAAGTCACCAGGAAGTTCTGTACCTTACCGAAGTGCAGCCAGGTGCGTCGTCCTTCTATCAGTCCGGCATACGGCGTACCGTCCTGAAGCGTATATCCGTCCTCCTCGGTCAGTTCGCTGATGGTACTTCCGCCAAAATCCACATAGTTGGCTTCCGGCGCATTCATATATTTCATGTCCAGCGTCCATTTCAGTCCACTGTCGAAAGTATAGTCGGTCAGCAAAGCCACTTCGTGCGAGCGGTTGTTCTCCAGGTCGCGCAGGTTAGCCTTCTTCATCTTGCCGTCCATCACGTCCATGTATTCAATTTCACCGCTGGTAGGTCCGTACGAAGCCAGTCCCGGCTCGAAACCCGGAATTTCCTTGATAGAACCGTCACCGGTATAGATGAACGGAGCCGCATTCAGCTCGTTACCGGTGTTACGGCTGTACGCATATTTATATTGTAAGGTAATCTTGCCCTTGTTGTCGTTAAACAGGCGGGTCAGTCCGGCACGATACATCTGCATACGGTCGGCATACTCGTCAAACTTGGCATCGAAGCTGCCCGGATCGAAATTCTGGTACACACTTCCCGAGTACAGCCACTTGTCACCGATACCCCCTGTCACGTTCAGGTCGAACTGCTGCATGCCGAAGTGATTGGCACGGTAGTTCAGCACCCCTTTAAACTCTTTCTGTCCCAGTTTACTGAACGAGTTCACCGAATAAGCAATGTTACCCGTACGGATAGCCGATTCAGAAGGCGACATCAGTCCCACTTCACCCAGGCTGGCATCGCTGCGCCAGTGATACTGCAATTTATGTACGGCTGAAGAATAAACGGCAGGCAGACCGTTTTCGTATACATTGACATCCTCGCTGGGCAAACCAATCTGAATTTCACGAGGCTTGGAAGCATCCGAAGCATTAAGCATCACATTACGCTCGCTGCCTTTTACTTTTTTTACCGATACTGTATCAGCTGCTGTCTGTGCCGAAACGGTTGCTGCGGCAGACATCAGCGCTGCCATCATCACATAAGGAATGAACTTATTCTTTTTCATAAATGTTATATTTAAGGAGTTTGTTTCCAAAGGTTATGAACGCGAAGAAACGCCGTTACCGGTACGGTCAGCAACCTTCGACCCGTTTCCCGTTCTTGTCGGAAGCAAAAGTAGCCAGCTGACGGATACTCTGTAACTCGAAGTAGGTCTTAAGTAGACAGTACACAGGCATACTAAATACTAACAATCTGATAATCAATACAACTACAAACCTTATCATTTACGCAAAAGTAGACGTTTACTTTTGGCCTCCTCAAAAGAAACAGGTGTTATTTGCTTTATTCCTGTATATTTTTTATTTTCGCAAACGAGAAAAAATAAAAAACAGACGCTTAAATTATAATAGTATGAAAAAACTCGCCTCCCTCCTGCTGTGTATCTTCCTGCTGGCCGTCCCCGGCAGTGCACGCGATTTCAAGCAACTGTACGAGCAGCTCGAACAGGCCCTCAGCCAGCGCCCCGACACCGACCGCCGTAAAGAGCAGCGCATCGACAGCATCCGTGCCAGTATCCGCGCCGGACTTCCTGCCGATACCCTTTTTGCCCGCTATCACCGCCTTTATCAGGAGTACCTTACCTACCGTTCCGACTCCGCTTTATACTATATCGCACGTGCCCACGATGCCGCCCTCCGCACCGGCAAGCCAGCCGACCTTTACCGCTGCGCCATCAGCCGTGCCACCATCCTGGCCACCACCGGCTACTTCTCGCAGGCCCTCAATCAGTTGCAGAAGATTGAGCGGAGCCGGATAGACAGTACCCTGCTGGCCGACTACTACGAAGCCTACGAGTGGGTGTACAGGGTATGGAGCGAATATACCGACGACGATTACTATACCCCCCGCTACCGGAAACTCGAAATCGCCTACAACGACTCCCTGCTGCGCGTCCTCCCTCCCGGCAGCAGCAAATATCATTACTGGCAGGGCGAATACAAAGCCCGTACCGGCGACCAGTCCGGTGCCCGGAAAGCCTACGAGCGTGCCCTCAAAGGACTGACAGTCGACACCCGCCTGTACGCCTGTGTCACCTGCGGACTGGCCTTTGCCCACAGCCGCCAGGGAAATCTGGAAGAGTTTGAGCATTACCTCATCCTGGCCGCCATCTCCGACAACGTCTGTCCCCTCAAGGAAAACCTCGCCTTGCAAGAGCTGGCCCTCCTGATTTACCGCAACCGCAAAGGCGGACTGGAACAGGCCAACCGCTACCTGAATTACTCCATGGAAGATGCCACCTTTTATAATAACAGGTTGCGCATGCTCGAGATAGCCCGCAAATTCCCGGCCATCGTCAATGCCTACCAGCAGGAAAACATCGAGAAAAGCCAGCGTCTGGCGGCGGCTACCCTTTCCATCAGCGCCCTCACCCTTCTGCTGCTCTTCTCACTGGCCGTTATCCGCCGGCAGCTCCGCCGTGTGCATGGCGGCAAGCGCGAGCTCAACCAGCTCAACCACCGCCTGAGCCAGCTCAACGACGAACTGCTCCAGACCAACCGCACCCGCGAGGAATACGTCAGTCTCTTCCTCGACCTCTGCGCTTCCTATATCGACAAGCTCAACCGATACCAGGAACTGGTCAAGCGCAAAGTAAAAGCCAAACAGGCCGACGACCTGCTCAAGCAGAACAACTCGAAGATGAACGAAGCCGATGCCAAACGCTTCTTCGTCAACTTCGACATGGCATTTCTCACACTTTACCCCGGTTTTGTGGCCGAATTCAATGCCCTGCTGCGCCCCGGCGAGGAAATCCTCCCCCTGAAAGGCGAGCAACTCAACACCGAGCTGCGCATCTTCGCCCTCATCCGCATGGGCATTAAGGACAGCTCGCGCATTGCCACCCTGCTGTTCTATTCGCCGCAAACCATCTACAATTACCGTACCTCCGTGCGTAACCGTGCCCGCAACCGCGACACCTTCGAAGAGCAGGTCCGGCAGCTCTGCCCAACCCTTCAGCAAGCAGAAACCCCCAATTTTGGAACAATTACGCAAAAAAAGGCCTAAAAAGCTTGCTATTTTTTTTTTTAATTTAGAATAATATTTTACTTTTGCATCGCTAAAAAAATCT
>Garnier_p1__coassemble_1461_pt1 | contig 13654 bp, 10 predicted proteins | sample Garnier_p1__metabat2_high_PE_015 | metagenome-assembled genome bin Garnier_p1 | reverse complement strand
TCTAATTTACGAAGAAAATTTGAATTATTGTTACTTCCCACCCTCTTTATTGGGGGTGGGAAACTTTAGTAATTCATATACAAAGCATTGCGAATTAGTTAACTGGCTTTCCACTTTAAATATCCCGTACACAAATAAAGTTTAACCTGTTCGGTTTGATAAAAAAGAAACACTTTATTCCCCACTTTCGAAATCCTGGATCTCCTTGAGTCCCGACTCTATTTCGGCAATCGAGCGCTTATCCCAATACATATAACCTAAATACGTAGCCAGAGCTCCCACAAGAAGCATGATTCCATCAAAAATCATCAGCTGCACACTGCGATAGTGATGATGAATGATAAACACCGAGACAAACAATCCCAATGCAATGAATGGTGTGCAATATAATTCCCCTCTTATCCGGCGCTTGTAGGCTATTACCCATTTTCGCAAATCCAGCAGCGTTGAGGTCTGCAGATCGAATTTATACAAAAAACGGATACTCCATAATGAATACAGAACAGTAGCCGGGAGTACGGTATAAGTTATCCACAATACTTCTTGCCGGATAGAAACATGCATAGCTGCCAGTGGAATAACCACCAGAAAGAATAAGAGCAGACCTATCGCCAGAAGATTGGCACTTACCAGACGGTCACGGGCTGTAGAAATACGTTTCTCTATCAGTTCTTTGGCTACTTTACGGTTCAGTACTTCACTCTTTCGCAATTGTTCGTTCAACAATTCCCAATTTGCCTTCAATTCATCCAGTTCCATAATCTTAACAGTTTATCGGTTCGACATTTTTTCAGTTTATCTTTTTATACGGCTCAAACGTACGCCGACATTATTTTTGGAAATACCAAGTATCTGTGCAATTTCATCATAACTCGTTCTTCCAGCCAGAGCAAAATCAGAGCTCTTTCCAGAGGATTCAGAGTTTGAATGAGCTGATATAACTCACGCAGCCGGTTCGACTTTTCTCCGTCGTCATCGTCATCAAAAACTTCCAGATTGACAGGAAGGGTAATGACCTCAACCTGATGCTTAGACTTGCGCAGGAAGGATATGCATGTATTCAGACTGATGCGGTATATCCAGGTAGCCAACAAACTGTCGCCACGGAAACCTGGGTAAGCACGCCACAGATTCAGCACGGCCTCCTGATATAAATCATTCAACGATACAGTATCCGAAACATACATATAGCATACCTTGTAAATAACCCGTTTATGCTTTTCGAGCATATCCAGAAAATCTTTTTCTAATGATGATTTCTCCATAATCTGCTATTTCATGTTTTTACTGCATTAGTCGGTAAAAAGAGGAAAAACTTACACCTAAAGGAAAATAAAAACGCCACAACAGAAAAGTTTCCTCTCCCATTGTAGCGTTTTAAACGGTATTTAAATCTGCTTAAATGCTAGAATTATTTGTATTCTTCCCAGCTCTTGATAGCAATATCGTCAATACTCATTGAGCAGAATGCATTGATGAATGCACTTGCCAGACGTGCATTGGTTACCAATGGAATGTTCAAATCCACTGCAGCACGACGAATCTTGTAACCATTTTCGAGCTCTGTCGGAGTCAGGTCACGCGGAATATTTACTACCATATCGATTTCTTTCTTATGCAGCATTTCCAGTGCCTGTGGCTGTCCTTCTTCGCTTGGCCAGTATACACGTGTATTCTCTACACCGTTTTCTGTAAGGAATTTAGACGAACCGCCTGTTGCAAAGATGTTGTAACCTTTTGCCTTGAGAGCACGGGCAGCCTGCAACAAGTCTACTTTCTGTTTCAAAGTACCGGTAGACATCAGGACATTCTTTTCAGGAATGCGGTAACCTACAGAAAGCATTGCTTTCAATACAGCACATGATGTATCATCACCAATACAACCTACTTCACCAGTAGAAGCCATGTCTACACCCAATACAGGGTCGGCCTTCTGCAAGCGGTTGAAAGAGAACTGGCTGGCCTTGATACCAACATAATCAAGGTCGAAGAGGTTCTTTTCTGGTTTTTCAACCGGCAATCCCAACATGACTTTGGTTGCAAGTTCGATGAAGTTTATCTTCAATACCTTGCTTACAAATGGGAATGAGCGAGAAGCACGGAGGTTACATTCGATTACCTTGATGTCGTTTTCACGAGCCAGGAACTGAATGTTGAACGGACCGGAAATGTTCAGTTCTTTTGCAATCTGACGAGAGATACGTTTGATACGACGAACAGTCTCTACATACAGTTTCTGCGGCGGGAACTGGATGGTTGCATCACCTGAGTGTACACCGGCAAACTCAATATGTTCAGAAATAGCATATGCTACGATTTCACCGTTCTGTGCCACAGCATCCATTTCTACCTCTTTGGCATGTTCGATGAACTGGCTTACTACAACCGGATGTTTCTTAGAAACGTTTGCCGCCAACTGCAGGAATCTTTCCAGCTCTTCCTGGTTAGAACATACGTTCATAGCTGCACCAGAGAGTACGTATGAAGGACGAACCAATACAGGGAATCCTACTTTCCCGATAAATGCATTGATGTCTTCCATTGAAGTCAACGCGCTCCACTCCGGCTGGTCTACACCGATACGGTCAAGCATTGCCGAGAACTTGTCACGGTCTTCTGCATTGTCGATGCTCTTGGCAGAAGTACCCAGAATATTTACTTTCTGCGCATCCAAACGCAAAGCCAGATTATTAGGAATCTGTCCACCGGTTGAAACGATAACACCGTGTGGATTTTCCAGGTCAAGGATATCCATTACACGTTCGAATGTCAACTCGTCAAAGTACAGACGGTCACACATATCGTAGTCGGTAGAAACAGTTTCTGGATTATAGTTAATCATAACCGAACGGTATCCTTCCTTACGGATAGTATTCAATGCCTGAACACCACACCAGTCGAACTCTACTGAAGAACCGATACGGTAAGCACCCGAACCCAGTACAACAATCGACTTATGGTCTCCCAGATAATGAACATCATTAGCTACACCGCTATAAGTCAGATACAGATAGTTAGTCTGTGCAGGATATTCAGCAGCAAGGGTATCAATCTGTTTTACAACCGGAACGATACCTACACTCTTACGATAGTTACGTACTTCCAAGATACCGTCTTCCATATCTCCCTGATAACCGATAGCACGAGCTACCTGGAAGTCAGAGAATCCCTGACGTTTTGCACGATACAACAAATCTTTAGGCAGCTGAGAAAGCTGTGTGTGGTTATTACCCCACTCATGCAATTCTTTTGAAGTCTGCATGATATTCATCAACTTGTCCAGGAACCACTTGTCTATCTTGGTAAGATCATGAATCTGATCTACTGTATAACCAGCACGCATCGCTTTCGAAATAACGAAGACACGCTTGTCGGTCGGTTCGCGGAGAGCCTTGTCAATATCTTCGATTACCAATTCTTTATTTTCAACAAAACCGTGCATGCCCTGACCAATCATACGAAGACCCTTCTGGATAGCTTCTTCGAAAGTACGACCGATAGCCATTACTTCACCTACCGATTTCATAGAAGAACCCAGCTCACGGTCAACACCGTGGAATTTACCCAAATCCCAACGTGGAATCTTACATACGCAGTAGTCCAATGCCGGTTCAAAGAAAGCAGAAGTTGTTTTTGTTACAGAGTTCTTCAAGTCGAACAGTCCGTATCCCAAACCAAGTTTCGCAGCCACGAAAGCCAAAGGATAACCAGTAGCTTTAGAAGCCAGTGCAGACGAACGGCTCAGACGGGCATTAACTTCAATTACACGATAATCCTCAGATTCCGGATCGAAAGCATACTGTACGTTACATTCACCCACGATACCGATATGGCGGATGATACGGATAGCCAGTTCGCGCAGTTTGTGATATTCGCTGTTTGTAAGTGTCTGCGAAGGAGCAATAACGATTGACTCACCTGTATGGATACCCAGTGGGTCGAAGTTTTCCATGTTACATACGGTAATACAGTTGTCAAAACGGTCACGCACTACTTCGTATTCTACTTCTTTCCAGCCTTTCAGACTCTTTTCTACCAATACCTGCGGAGAGAAAGAGAATGCTTTTTCTGCCAATACATTCAACTCTTCTTCGTTGTCGCAGAAACCAGAGCCAAGACCACCCAAAGCGTATGCAGCACGAATGATAACCGGATAACCCAACTCTTTTGCAGCACGGCGTGCATCTTCGATATTTTCTACCGCTTCACTCTTGATTGTCTTTACATTGATCTCATCCAATTTCTGAACGAAAAGCTCACGGTCTTCTGTATCCATGATAGCCTGAACCGGTGTACCCAATACGCGAGTATCATACTTCTCGAAGACACCAGCTTTGTAAAGAGCAACACCACAGTTCAAAGCAGTCTGTCCACCAAACGACAGCAAAACACCATCAGGACGTTCTTTTTCGATGACTTTTTCTACAAAATAAGGAGTTACAGGCAGGAAGTAAATCTTATCTGCAACACCTTCTGAAGTCTGTACAGTTGCAATATTAGGGTTGATAAGAACGGTTTCAATACCTTCTTCTTTAAGTGCCTTCAGAGCTTGTGAACCTGAATAGTCGAATTCGCCGGCTTCACCGATTTTCAAAGCTCCGGAACCTAACAATAAAACTTTCTTTATATTATCTTTCATTGTAACTTTCTATTTTTATGTATTAAAGCAACTCTTCTGCCGTATTACAGCAACTTAACAAACTCATCGAACAGGAATTCCGTATCAGTAGGACCTGAAGCAGCTTCCGGATGGAACTGAGCAGAGAACCAAGGATTCTTCTTGTGACGGATACCTTCGTTAGAACCATCATTCATATTGATAAACAAAGGTTCCCAATCGGTTCCCAGTGTATTGTTGTCCACAGCATATCCGTGATTCTGCGAAGTAATGAAACATTTTTCAGTTCCTACCATACGTACCGGCTGATTGTGACTGCGGTGACCATACTTCAGTTTATAAATTTTAGCACCTCCTGCTTTTGACAGCAACTGGTTACCCATACAGATACCGAAAATAGGAAGTTTTTCGTTCTGCATTGCCTTACGGATATTCTGTACTGCAGCATCGCAAGTATCTGGGTCACCAGGACCATTCGAAATAAACAGACCATCAAACTCCAATGAGTTAAAGTCGTAGTTCCAAGGCACGCGGATTACTTCTACATCGCGCTTCAGCAGGCAACGAATAATGTTTGATTTCACGCCACAGTCAACCAATACCACTTTTTTCTTGCCTTCGCCTTCGTTGTAACGGATAACCTCCTTGCAAGAAACCTTATCCACATAGTTCACTCCAGCATATTCAGCCTGCGGAATGTTGTCTGGTTCATCATCGAAAACGATTTTACCCATCATCACACCATGTTCACGCAGTACTTTGGTCAGCTCGCGCGTATCAATACCTGTAATACCAGGAATCTGTTCGCGTTTCAGCCAGTCACCCAAACTTTCTACTGCATTCCAGTGAGAATACTTTTCGCTGTAATCGCTCACAATAATTGCCTCGGCATGGATTTTTTCGCTTTCCATAAAATGAGGAAGACCATCTTCTCCGAAAGTAAACGGAGGAACACCATAGTTACCCACCAGCGGATAAGTCAGCGTCATGAGCTGGCCTGCATACGAAGGGTCTGTCAAGCTCTCAGGATAACCGGTCATAGCCGTATTAAACACAACTTCACCTGCTACCGGTTTCTCATAACCGAACGACTTGCCATGAAAGCGGCTCCCGTCGTCGAGGATTAATGTTACATTTCTCATTACCTTATTATTCTGTATCGTTTGTTTTGTTACTTAAAAATCTTGTTTATGCTTACTCTATTTGTTCCAACTTAAAACTGATAATACTTTTCAATATACTCTATAAAGACCTTATTGAGCATCTTGATACCACCAGGAGTCGGATAATCGCCACTGAAATACCAGTCACCTTCATGCGCAGGACAAGCCTGATGCAAACCTTCCAGTGTCTGGTATACGATTTCTACTTTTGCTTTCGTTCCGGCAGGAGTCAGCAATTCTACAATCTTGGCAGAAATTTCTTCGTCCGTAAACGGTGCATATACATCTTTCACATAATTCACCATTTTTTCTTTTGGCAAGTTCTGCTGAGCCTTGCTTTTACGATAAGCCGAAGCAAGTACATCCTTCATACCTCTTTCTATCAATAGAGCGACAGCTGCCCGGAAAGCAATAAACTGCTCCATGCTCGACATATCTATTCCATAATAATCCGGATAACGAACCTGCGGTGAAGAAGATACAATCACAATCTTTTTAGGATGCAAGCGGTCCAAGATACCGATAATACTTTGTTTAAGAGTTGTACCACGTACGATACTGTCATCAATGATAACCAGATTATCTACATAAGGCACCAAGCTTCCATAAGTAATATCATATACATGAGTTGCCAAGTCATTGCGTGTATTGCTTTCGGCAATAAAAGTACGCAACTTAATATCTTTTATGGCTACCTTCTCACTACGAATACGCTGTGACAGGATTTTAGTAAGTTCCTCGTGAGCTGGATTATGTCCTAAAGCTTCAATTCGTTTTACCTTCAACTTGTTAAGATAATTATCAAATCCTTCCAGTATACCATAATAAGCGACTTCTGCCGTATTTGGAATAAAAGAAAATACTGTATTTTCTATATCATTATCTATAGCCTTCAAAATGGGGCCAACCAGCAACTTACCCAATAATTTGCGTTCCTGATAGATATCAACATCACTACCGCGACTAAAATAAATGCGTTCAAAAGAACAAGCTTTTTTCACTTTAGGCTTGTTAATCTGTGCCAAACGCATCTGTCCTTTCTTGTTGAGCAAGATAGCCTGTCCCGGTTGCAATTCATGTATATCAGCTGCACTGACATTGAAAGCAGTCTGGATAACAGGGCGTTCTGAAGCCAACACCATAATTTCGTCATCCATATACCAGAATCCCGGACGAATGCCCCAAGGATCGCGTACAGCAAAGCTTTCGCCACTGCCCGTCATACCACAGATAACATATCCGCCATCCCAAGACGGACTGGAAGTCTTCAGTACATTGGTAAGGTCGATATGCTCTTCGATATAATGAGTTATATCCATACCTTCCAATCCCTCTTCCTTACTGTTCTGGTAAAGACGCTCTACTTCTCTATCCAAACGATGCCCTACCTGCTCCAGCATAATATATGTATCTGCATACTTGCGCGGATGTTGGCCGGCAGCCGTAATTCCGGCAAATATCTCATCTACATTCGTCAAATTAAAATTACCACACAATACTAAATTCTTAGCACGCCAGTTATTTCTTCTTAGAAAAGGATGTACATACGACATTCCATTCTTGCCGGTAGTAGAATAGCGCAAATGTCCCATATAAAGTTCACCAGCAAAAGGCAGACTCGTCTTAGCAGACTCAGCATCAGCCAGTTGTTCGGCCGACAAGTCCTTATAGCAATTATGCACATTCTGGAAAATCTCGGTAATCGCTCCCGAGCCTAATCCTCTTTCACGAAAAATATATTCCTCACCGGGGTTTGCCTGTAGCTTCACACATGCCAATCCGGCAGCTTCCTGCCCACGATTATGCTGTTTTTCCATTAAAAGATAAAGCTTGTTCAAACCATACATCCAGGTTCCATATTTTTCCTGATAATACTCAAGCGGCTTGAGCAAACGTACCATCGCGACTCCACATTCATGCTTAATTGGTTCCATACTGCGTGTTTTGTTTGGTTAATCTTAAAATATACTTTACCCTATGCATATACGAAAAAACGCCCGGATTTGCCGAAAAGCAATTCCGGGTGTCTTGACCTATATTTAATGAATAAATATCGAATAAATAAAAGGGGAATATGGTATCAATAATAAGAAAAAACAGATAATCAAAAGAAAATAGTTTCTTTTGCCCTGCTACAAATGTATAACTTTTACCTTTCTTTATAAAAACAATACCACTCATTGATAAAAGATCCCTGCCTAATTTTCGTGCAAAGATAAGAATATCTTATAACATAATTGTAACATTTGAATAAATAATTATACTTTTTTTTATATCAGAATAAATTCAAACGATTTTTCTTTGCCTCATCCAAAGAAACTGTAGATACTTTATTCAAGATTTGCTTCTTACGAAGCTCTTCGTATTCATTATTCAGCTTATCTACATATTCCTTATTTGTTACAGGATTCAGTAATTGAGCCAATGCTCCCACATTCTGCGAAGCATCCTTCATATAGCAGACAGCTCCACAATAAGCTGGTGCAATTTTCAAAGCTGTATGCAATTTCGATGTTGTTGCTCCTCCGATAAGTACCGGTATTTCCAAACCAGCCTTATTCAATTCAGAAACCACATGAACCATTTCCTCCAACGAAGGTGTAATCAGCCCGCTTAAACCTATTACATCTACCTTTTCACGTACGGCTGCCTCAACAATTTTTTCGGCTGGAACCATCACTCCTAAATCTATTACCTCGTAATTATTGCAAGCCATCACTACCGAAACAATGTTTTTACCAATATCATGCACATCACCTTTTACTGTAGCAACCAAAACCTTTCCCGCACTACGAGCACCTTCCTGCTTATCAGCTTCAATGTAAGGTTGCAGAATTCCGACGGCATGCTTCATCGTACGTGCTGTCTTGACTACCTGCGGCAAAAACATCTTGCCGGCACCAAATAGCTCACCTACCTGATTCATTCCATCCATAAGTGGTCCTTCGATAACTTTCACTGCATTAGGATACTTCTGCAAAGCTTCATTCAAGTCTTCTTCCAAATAATCAGAAATACCTTTTACCAAAGCATAACCTAAACGTTCTTCCATTGAAGTCCCTTCACGCCAAGTCTGTTTAGGATTTCCAGAATCTCCGTCATTTGTTTTTTCAGCCTTCAACTGCTCAGCCATTTCTATCAGTCGCTCAGCAGCATCATGCCGTCTATTTAATACAACGTCTTCAATCCGCTCCAACACCTCAGCCGGAATATCAGTATATAAAACAGAAGAAGCAGGATTTACAATACCCATATCCATACCTGCCTGTATAGCATGATACAAAAATACAGCATGCATGGCTTCACGGATATAATTATTTCCTCTGAAAGAAAATGACAGATTGCTCACCCCACCACTGACATGTGCTCCAGGCAAATTAGCCCGAATCCATGCAGTAGCACGAATAAAATCTACTGCATAATTATTATGCTCTTCTATACCTGTTGCAACAGCCAAAACATTAGGATCAAATATTATATCACAAGGGTTAAAGCCTATAACTTCTGTAAGCAACCGATAGGCACGTCCGCATATTTCAATACGACGTTCATACGTATCAGCCTGCCCTTTTTCGTCAAATGCCATTACAATAACAGCCGCGCCGTAACGACGGACCGCACGTGCATGTTCCAAAAAGACCTCTTCTCCTTCTTTTAAAGATATAGAATTTACAACACACTTACCCTGAACACATTTCAGTCCCTCTTCAATCACTTCCCATTTGGATGAGTCAATCATAATAGGCACACGTGCAATCTCCGGTTCAGAAGCAATCAAATTCAAGAAAGTCCGCATCTCTGATACCGTATCAAGCAGTCCATCATCCATATTGACATCCAATACTAAAGCACCATCCTCTACCTGCTTACGGGCAATAGACAATGCTTCATCATATTTCTTCTCGTTGATCAAGCGCAAAAATTTACGCGAACCAGCCACATTGCAGCGTTCACCCACATTTACAAAATTCACCTCCGAAGTAAGTTCCAACAATTCCAGTCCCGACAACCACATTCTTTCTGGAGAAGCAGCCGGTTTATGCGGTTCCACTCCTTTTACCATCTCGGCAAAACGAGCTATATATTCATCGGTAGTACCACAACATCCTCCTATTATATTTACAAGACCTTCTTTCAAGAACTCATCCACCTCTGCAGCCATATCATCCGGGGTTTGGTCATACTGGCCTAGGCTATTAGGCAACCCTGCATTAGGATAAGCACTGATATAATAAGGTGCTCGTTTCGCCAACACTTCGAGGAAAGATTTCAATTGACGGGCTCCAAAAGAGCAGTTCAAGCCAATTGAAAAAATAGGAGCATGCTGCACAGAGGCTAGGAAAGCCTCCAATGTCTGTCCGGAAAGTGTACGACCTGCTATGTCTGATACTGTAACAGAAAGCATCAGGGGAACTTTCCGACCGAGTTTTTCCATCGACTCTCCAGCGGCAACAATCGCTGCCTTCGCATTTAGCGTATCAAAAATTGTTTCTATCAACAAAGCATCAACCCCACCATCGAGTAAAGCTTCCATCTGCTCACAATAAGCATCCTTAAGTTCATCGAAAGTAAGAGCACGAAATGCCGGATTATTAACATCCGGACTCATAGAGCAAGTTTTATTGGTAGGTCCTACAGAGCCTGCTACAAAACGCGGCTTTGCAGGATCCTTAAGTGTATATTCATCAGCCAATTTACGAGCCAACCTAGCTGCAACCAAATTTATCTCACGACAGAACCCCTGCACATGATAATCAGCCATCGAAACAGCAGTCGCATTAAACGTATTTGTTTCAATAATATCTGCACCAGCCTCCAGGTATTTTCGATGTATTTCTTCTATTACGTCAGGACGCGTAAGACAAAGCAAGTCATTATTTCCCTTCATTTGTCCGGGAATATCCTTAAAACGCTCACCTCTAAAATCTGCCTCTGTAAGTCCATAACGCTGAATCATTGTACCCATTGCACCATCCAGCACCAATACCCTCTCGTTTACCAATCTCTCCAGTCGCTTTGTATACATAGTCGTCAATCAATGTTTAAACATACGGTCCATCATCCGCTTATCATCTTTTTCTTTCAAAGCTTCACGCTTATCATATTGCTTTTTACCCTTAGCAAGCGCTATTACAAGCTTAGCCAGTCCTTTTTCATTAATAAACAAACGTACAGGAACAATCGTAAATCCTGTTTCACGTGTACCTCGCTCCAGTTTACGTAATTCTTTCTTATTCAAAAGCAACTTACGGTCACGACGTGCTACGTGGTTGTTATACGATCCATAAAAATACTCGGCTATATGCATATTTTTCACCCAAAGCTCTCCTCTAGAAAAAAAGCAGAACGTATCTACCAAACTTGCTTTCCCCTGACGTATTGATTTTATCTCTGTACCCGTCAATACAATACCTGCCGTATATGTATCGACAAATTCATAATCAAACGAAGCGCGTTTGTTCTTGATATTAATATTAGTAGACGTAGACTTCATAATCAATTTAAAACTACAGAAAGTTTATTAAAAACCAATTTTATGAATTCCGGACACACAAACAATACTAACGAAACAATGAGTGTATAACTGGTCAATTTGTTTTCCGGAACTTTCATTAAATATCGGGCTCCTTCAAATACAATAAAAAGCATGTATACCTGAAGCAACCAATGGAGAATTGCCAGCGAAAACAGTCCGCTTACAATATTCAACACAAAAGTCACAACCATAGAATAACCCACGAACTGTAAATTTTGTTCGTATGAATCATTACGACCATACCATTTGCGACCTATCTTGTCTACCAAATAAGTAGAAAGAAAATACCCACCAAACAAGGATACAAAAACCGCACAACACCGAGTCATCGCCAACTGAAAAGCAGACACTCCTGCTGTATTACCAATAAAAGTACCTATGAAGCAAGACAATCCGCACAGACCAATCAAAGGATAGACAAAAGTCGGCATTACAATCTGCTTATCTTCATGAACTATAATCTCCGACCATGTTTTTGCCGGTGAAGATATAAGCCCTATCACTTTTTGAAATAAATTCTTATAATCCAAAACTAACAATTTAAATATTTAACGAATCGCAAATGTACAAAAAAGAATGATATATTTAGCATATATAAAAAAAATCCTCCCCAATATTGGAGAGGATTAAATAGAAGAAAATATTTTTACTTTTCGTCCTGGAATAGATATTCAATCGTGTATTCCTTCTTTATAAGGCTACCTTCCGTATAGCTGTCACTCATCTGATTTTGTTCTATATCAACAATAACCTGCTTAGGAACACTTCCATATTTCTGTTTGTACTGCATCAAAGGTGCCGATAGATTTATGTATTTATAAGCAGACCCCAACTTATTGCGTGTCGGCTTTTCTCCCGCATCATTCACACGATGACGCAAAGCAACAGACAAAACACCTTCTGCATATTCCGAATCATCCTCTACGACATAAAATTCAAATTCATGCTTAGCTAATTCCTCAGTCAATTTATCTTCTGACGAAGCATCATAATAAAAATAAACAGGCACGATTAAAGTGTTAGCGTCCCAAAATCCCATCTTTACATAATCACCTTCCAAAGATGCTATCGGAGCATTCCACGTAGGAGTTTCAGGCTTAGTTACCGACAAAACAGGATTAATATATATGACACCATTCACTGTAACTGTCGTATAACCGCCATTCGTTTGCATATCATTCACGTTATAAGTCAGATTCACCAATGCCATATCCGACTTAACATCAGTTAATGGTGTAGAAGGAGAGAATTTATTTCCTTGCACATCCTGAAAATAAGTTACCCCCATCATAGAGACAACCTTTACAAAATAATTCCCTGTACGCGTTCCATCGTCCTCCATCGTATCTAAACAAGAAGAGAATGAGAACATAGCAATGAGTGCGGCAAACAAAACCGCGAAGTTTAATTTTTTCATTTTACTAACTGCTATAATTTTTAATAAGTTCATAAGTTTGCTTTCATTTTAGAAAATACAGAAAAAGCAAAACACTGCACAAAGCCCCTTTACTTTAACAGTAAATAACATTTCAGGGTATAATCTGAGCAAAATCTTCTAAATGTTCATCTACATATGAGGCTATTTGCGCTGTTACCATTTCTTCCATATCCATATATTTTTCCTCTATATCATCAAAAGCCTCATACTGCTCATACATAGCCATAAACTCGTCATCTGTACAATCTTTTTCCAAGTCAGCCTTATTAGCATCATAAATTTTCTTAGCTTCATACACCAGCTTTGAAAAGTCCTTTGCACCAAAAATTCTCATGGCTTTTGCAAAGGGATTGTCAAAAATATAGGGTCCGTATCCATTCTGAATCAATTAACAAAACCTCCTTCCATCACCTCTTCTCTGAAAAAGTGATATCCCAATAAAGAATGTTGATATCCATTAAGCAAAGGCATGGTTTCAGCATTAATCACACCTCCGGTAACTTCAAGACAACGATCTATAAAAACTTGCAGGAAAGCATCCATTCCTTCTTCAGCTCCCTTTCGTAAAGCCTCATCTTTAACTGTAATTTTCTGTTCAGCCATTGCGATATACCTATTTATATATTAAAAACAAATCATCATACAAAGATAAGAGTTTCATCCCTATTACCAAAACTGTTTGGACATGCATCTGTATCAAAGCAAAAAAAATAAATTTTTCTCAATCTTTATACCAAAAAGTTGGTATATTCTTTTTGCATAAAAAATTAAAAACCCTAACTTTGTAGGCAAATCGGGGAAATCAATCCCCATTTGTGGTTACGAAAACTTATTTTATTACCCAAAAACGTAAAGAATATGACTTATTCACACGAAGTTGAACACATGTGTGTTGTAAA
>Garnier_p1__coassemble_1270_pt1 | contig 15183 bp, 14 predicted proteins | sample Garnier_p1__metabat2_high_PE_015 | metagenome-assembled genome bin Garnier_p1 | reverse complement strand
TAGAGCGTCAGATTGTGGTTCTGAATGTCGTGGGTTCGAGTCCCACTAGTCACCCAACCAATTGAAGATTTTAAGTCCTGCATCGATGCAGGACTTTTTTTTATATATAAACTTTTGTATAATTTGTACTTTTTTAGAAAGATTTTCTTATCTTTGCCAAAAAGAGTTATATGAAGTTTCGTACGGTTGTAAAAATAGGGATTGGATTATCTGTATTGCTATTCTGTTTAGGTGTGGCAATTTACAGTTTTGCAAGTTTATCTGATGCCGAAAAGGGAAAAGATATAAATATGTTCACTTTAATTCCGGATGATTGCAACGGAATTCTCGACACTGACAATATTGGTTATTACACCAGCGAGTTTCCACGCACGGCATATGTCATAGACCTGGACACACTCCATCATTCAGAATTAATCAACAATATACTAAACGACATCACCAAATATACTTCGGTAAACACTCATGGATTGTCGAATCAGATAAAACGTCTGATGATTAGTTTTCACAACTCCACTTCTCCAAAAGATGTAATAGCTTATTTTCAAATAACCAATACCGGAAATAATTTTTTGCTTGATATACTTCAACAGAAGTACGGTCCGGACATTTATCCAAAGACAGAAGAATACAGAGGAAAAAAAATCGAGATATACCCTTTAGGAAAAACCGCTAATTTCTTATCCGTACTAAGCGGTGACGGTTATATAGCAGTAAGCTATCATAAAATGTTGATAGAACGTGTGATTGATGCCATCAAAGACGGAACATCACTTGCCAACAATGATGTTTTCAAAAATCATCAATCCAAAAAATCGGCAAATTATTTAACTTTCTATGGTCGTACTACCTCGTTCCCTATGCTTTCCGAAAGCAATACAAACGTATGGAGCGAATTTGAATTGCATCTAAACAGCGATGTATTATATCTGAGCGGAACAATGTATGAGCCGGACAGCTGCAGAAACAGCATCAAATCAAGATTAGATAATATTAAACCGATTTACGGAGACAGTATTCTCATTGTATCCGGTCAGGATAAAGTTGATTCGTGCATATCTGACGCATTATCACAAGCACGAAACAAGATATTCGACCAGTGCATATCAAATCTGTCAAGAGATGCATCCTACATCATGGTAGCAGATATGGACAAAGTAGCTCAAGATTTAGAGTCTTATACTCCGTATATCCCCGGATTTATTTGTGACAACATCGAACTTTTCCGTAATTTCATCATATCTTCACAGGTTACGGAAGTCAATGGTGAATACTCACACATATACGTCTTCACATATAAAAACTGACTCTTTATCGCACCTTGTTACGAATAAAATGCGGGCCTGCCTTGAACTTAAAATAAACCATTGAAACTATTGTCAGTATCGCTCCAAACAAATAAGCATATTTGAATGACAACATTTCAGCGATACCACCGCCGCTCAGCATACCTATTCCTATACCAACGTCCCACGATGTGAGATAAGTACTTGTAGCCGTACCCCTCTGACTGTTAGGCGCAAGATTCACAAATAAAGTATTGTAAGCCGGAAACATTGTTCCGAATCCAACACCAAGCAAAAGTGATATAGCGAAAAAGAAAACTGTGGTGAATATATAATTCCATTCTATAATCCATCCGCACGCAGTAAGACCAAAATAACAGAATGAGACCAAATACATTCCTGCCGAAATCACCTCGATAATTTTGCCCTTATCGACTAATTTACCGCTGAACAGTCGGCTGATAGCCATACCTATAGCCATAAATGTAAAAAACAGTCCTGTTTCAGTCGTAATTCCTATCTCTTTTGCATACATCGCTACATAATTAGTAGTCATGCCATAAGGTATGGAAAGAAGAAGAAGACTCAATCCGCCTGGCAAACCCTTTATTAATATGAACCTGTCCAATGAAATAGGTTCACGCTTGACTGGCGGACGATATTCGGTCTTCACACAAAATGCCATTATTATTCCAAGTACACCGGAAGACAAAGCATATGAAAAAACAGTTGTATATGAAGCTCCGGCATTATGAAGGAAAAGCCCGAACATAGGCCCTACTGACATTGCAAGATTGTTTGTCAGTCCATAATATCCCAAACCTTCTCCCCTTCTTGATGAAGGCATAATGTCAATCACTAAAGTGTTTCCGCCCACTGTCACCATTCCGAATGACAAACCATGTATCACCCTTAATATTATGAATAAGGTAAGAGTACCTGCCAACATATATCCGGCAAATATCGAAGTAAAGATAAAATAAGCTATAATGTACAGAGGCTTTCTGGCAAATGTATCAAGAAAATATCCCGAGAAAGGCCTTATACATAAAGCAGCAATGGTATAACATGAAAGCACAACACCTATCGTTGTATTGGACACACCAAAAATTTCATCCAAATAGAATGGCAATACCGGTATCAACAACCAGAAACCAAAATAAAGCAGAAAGTTTGCAGCCAATATACAGCAATAACTTGGTGTGATAAACTTATCTTTACTCATACTAATATTCAAAATTACCGGATTTATAATCTAAAGGCACGAAGTCACAAAACTGTGAATCCGTGCCTTGATATTTTTTATTATTATCTGTCAGTGCTGACGAGCTTAGTTTGCAGCCTCAAATTCAGTCAAGAATCGAGTATCGTTTTCAGAGAACATACGCAAGTCTTTTACCTTATACTTAAGGTTTGCAATACGTTCCACTCCCATACCGAATGCATATCCTGAATATACTTTGCTGTCTATACCGTTAGCTTCAAGCACAGCAGGATCCACCATACCGCAACCAAGGATTTCCACCCAACCTGTGTATTTACAGAACGGACATCCTTCTCCACCGCAGATATCGCAGCTGATATCCATTTCAGCACTTGGTTCAGTAAATGGGAAGTATGACGGACGAAGACGAATTTTTGTTCCCTCACCGAACATTTCCTGAGCAAACTGAAGAAGAACCTGTTTCAAGTCAGTAAATGAAACATTCTTGTCAATATAAAGTCCCTCTACCTGATGGAAGAAACAGTGTGCACGGTAACTGATAGCCTCATTTCTATAAACACGTCCCGGACAAATTACACGAATAGGAGGTTGTGAAACTTCCATAACACGGCTTTGTACAGACGAAGTATGTGTTCTCAAAATAATGTCAGGATGACTTTCAATGAAGAATGTATCCTGCATATCGCGTGCCGGATGGTCTTCAGCAAAATTCATAGAAGAGAATACATGCCAGTCATCTTCCACTTCAGGACCATCGGCAATAGTAAATCCCATTCGGCTGAATATATCTATAATCTCATTCTTTACAATGCTAAGCGGATGACGTGTACCCAAATCTATCGGATAAGCAGTACGTGTGAGGTCCAACTCGGCAGTACCATTGTCCTGCAGTTCGAATGCCTCCTTAAGAGCCGCTATACGTTCTTGCGCACGGTTCTTAAGCTCGTTGATTTTCATTCCAACTTCTTTCTTCTGTTCAGCTGCCACATTTCTGAAGTCAGCCATCAGTGCATTTACAGCCCCTTTCTTACTTAGGTATTTTATTCTCAGCGCTTCCAGTTCTTCAGCGTTCGAAGCCTTTAAATCTTCAATTTCCTTAAGTAACTCTTCTATTTTTGCTAACATATAATGTACGTTTTGTTTTTAATTGTCTGCAAAGTTAAGAATTAAAAATAAATATCTTTTATTTTCAAAGATATTTTAGAGATTTGGGGTGTTAATTCTGTATTCCGGATGTAGGGAGTACAGAAAAAATCCCTACTTTTGTATGCGTTTTTTTTGTGAAATGAAATGAAAAAGTTTGTTGTTGCGTATGTGATGCTCCTTTTAATGGTGGCATGTAACAGTGGAGCCGGACAAAAGGGTGAAGCGACAGAGAGTGTAGAGGTGGTGGATTCGGCGGCATTGGAGGTAGATTCTATTTGCGAGGCACCGGATGCAGAGGAAATAATTCCTGCTACTGCAGATGAAAGCTTTACTGATTTTTTCTATAATTTTGCTTCGGATGCTGACTTTCAGTTGAAGCGTATTCTTTTTCCACTCTCTTATTATAAGGAAACAAAAGTGTTCCGTATTCAGAAAGACGGGTGGAAGTATGATCCGCTGTTCAGTAAAGAGGGGATTTATACGTTTCTTTTTGACAAGGAGGAAGATATGGAGCTGGAAGAAGATACCAGTCTGCATAGTGTGCGGGTTGAGTGGATCTATCTGAAGAAAAGGAAAATGAAGCGCTATTATTTTGAGCGGAAGCAGGATGCATGGTTCCTGGAAGCTATAAATTTGTCTGATTTGCCCTCGTCTAAAGAAAAGGATAAGGAGGATTTTTTTGATTTCTTTTATCGTTTTGCCAATGACTCGACGTTTCAAAGGGAAAGATTGGCGCGTCCGCTGTATTTTGTGACGGCTGACCCTGAGGATGAGTTTCAGATATTGGAGACAGTGCTGGAGGAGGGACAGTGGTTTGCTTTTCAGCCTCCGATGCCAAAAGTACGCATTGCCAATATAACCTACGGACAGAATGAAGACTTGGATTCGTCTACCAAAGTGATGGAATTCAAAGGGTTTGGAAATGGATTTTGCAATACTTTGTATTTTGAACGTCGGAAGGGAATCTGGAAACTGGTGCGTTTTGAAGATTTAAGTGACTGATTTATGAAGGAGATTTTGAATTGCCCGATGGTGGGAAAGAATACCTTTGGCATGGATGTCAAGGCCGACCGTTGGATAGAATACAGCTCGCAGGAAGAACTCTGCGAGCTTTTGTTACATAAGGAAAGATGGTGCTTGCCTTTGTTGCATATGGGCGCGGGAAGTAATTTGCTGTTCTCGGGAGATTTTAAGGGGACAGTGCTGCACTCTGGCATCAAGGGGATTGAGGTGACTGCTGAGGATGATTCGTGTGTATGGGTGCGTGTAGGTGCCGGAGTTGTATGGGATGACTTTGTGGCCTATGCTGTAGAGCATGAGTGGTATGGTGCCGAGAACTTATCCTACATCCCTGGTGAGGTGGGAGCTTCGGCTGTACAGAATATCGGTGCTTACGGGGCTGAAGCCAAGGATCTGATTGATAAAGTGGAAACGGTGGAGGTGGAAACTGCGGAGCCGAGGGTGTTCTGTAACGAGGAATGTGGTTATGCTTATCGGAAGAGCGTTTTTAAAAAAGAATTGAAGGGAAAGTTTGTGGTGACGTATGTTACTTACAAGCTGAGTAAACATCCTGCTTTTAATCTGGAATATGGTAATATCCGTGCCCGGCTGGAAAAAACGGGTGAGGAGATTTCACTTCGTCGGGTTCGTGATGTTATTATTGAGGTGCGTAAGGAGAAGTTGCCTGACCCTATTGTACAGGGAAATGCGGGTAGTTTTTTTATGAATCCGGTGATAAGTAAGGAAAAATATGAGGATTTGCTGGTTAAATATCCGGATATGCCGCATTATGTGGTTGATGATAATCGTGTGAAAGTTCCTGCGGGATGGCTTATTGAACGTAGTGGATGGAAAGGAAAAGCCTTGGGGCGTGCTGCGGTGCACGACCGTCAGGCGTTGGTCCTGGTGAACTTGGGAGGAGCATCGGGCCGTGAAGTGATGGAGCTGGCTATGGCGGTTGTGAAGTCGGTGCAGGAGTTGTTTGGTATTGAACTGCATCCTGAGGTGAATTTTATTTAAGTATAGGCTGTAAATATTATGGGGAAAATTGTAGTGCTTGGCAGCGGAACCTCTACCGGTGTGCCGCAAATCGGATGTAGATGTAAGGTTTGTACCAGTGCGGATGAACGTGACCGCAGGTTGCGTTGTTCGGCATTGGTGGAGATAAATGGCGTGCGTCTGCTGATAGATTGTGGACCTGATTTCAGGGAGCAGATGATTCGTTTGGATGACTTTGCTCCGATAGATGGGGTGCTGATATCGCATGAGCATTATGACCATGTGGGAGGACTGGATGATTTACGGCCGTTTTGTGCATTCAAGGATGTTCCTGTTTTTGCTGAAGAAGGTACTTGCGGGCGACTGATGCAGCGGATGCCTTACTGTTTTGCGGAAAATCCTTATCCGGGAGTTCCTCGTATTCCGTTAATGCCGGTAGAGCCGGGGAAGGTGTTTGGTGTGCAGAATGCAGAAGGGAAGGTGGCTGAAGTTTTACCATTGCGTGTGATGCATGGGAAATTGCCTATTTTAGGATTTAGATTTGGACCGGTGGCCTGGATTACTGATATGTCGGAAATGACGGATGAAACATACAATATGTTGCATGGGGTGGAATTACTGTTTATGAATGCCTTGCGTATTGAACCGCATTGGACGCACCAGAATCTGGAACAGGCATTGGAAAGGGTAAAACGTATCGGGGCGACTCAGACCTTTTTTATACACATGAGTCACCAGATGGGACTGCATGCCGAGGTGGATGCAGCTTTGCCGCAAGGGGTGAAGCTGGCATACGACGGCCTGCAGGTTGTTTTTTAAATGACAATACTTTTGAGGGAGGCTTTGCAGATACCCTTCAGGCCGCATGTGTCACAATGGGGTGAACGGGCTGTACATACGTAACGTCCGTGCAAAATAAGCCAGTGATGGGCGGTTGGGATAATGGCTTCGGGAAAGTATTTCATCAAGTGTTTTTCGGTTGCAAGAGGAGTGGTGCAGCTCTTAGGTACAAGGCCGATACGGTGGCTGACACGGAATACATGTGTATCGACAGCCATGGCGGCTTTGTTGAACAGTACGCTTTGGATGACGTTGGCTGTTTTTCGGCCTACACCGGGAAGGCGGGTGAGCTCTTCAAGTGTATCGGGCATGATACCATGAAACTCTTCGGTGAGCATACGGGCCATGCCTGCCAGATGGCGTGCCTTGTTGTTGGGATAGCTGACGCTCTTGATATACTCATAAAGGGTTTCCGGAGTGGCTGCAGCCATAGCTTCGGCTGTGGGGTAATCGCGAAAAAGTGCCGGAGTTATCTGATTGACACGCTTATCGGTGCATTGAGCACTGAGGATTACTGCTACAAGGAGTTCGAAAGGAGTCGTGTAGTGCAGCTCGGTTTCGGCTACAGGCATGGTAGCCTGAAAGTATTCGATGACTTTTTGGTAAAGTTCTTTTTTGGTCATGAAGTCTTTTACTTTTGGGTAATTTATGTATACAAATATAGTATAAATAGTTGATTTTCTGTTCAGATATAAAGATTTTAGAAACCTTTAATGCTTCTTTTTCTTGGGAAAAGAAAAGAATGATTACTTTTAAACTTAATTTGCACACATTGGGTGTGCGTTTATAGGCTGTATATACAATATTATATGATGAAATCTATTTTAGCAACATTGTTGCTGGTTTGGTTTACAGTGGGCAACTGTGTGGCAGAAAGTTTGAAACCGGATACCGTACCTGCTGTAAACGAGGAAGTGAAGAAAGATCGAAACTTTCATTATAATATCTTGGGAGGTCCAAGCTTTTCGCCTGACTTTGGTTTACTGGTAGGCGGTAGTGCACTGATGACGTTCAGAATGAATCCTTCGGATATGGAGCAGAAACGCTCGGTAGTTCCGGTTGCCATTGCCTTTATGTTTAAAGGGGGATTGAACTTGATATCGAAACCGCAGCTTTTCTTTGGCAAAGATAATTTCCGAATTTTCGGTCAGTTTTCTTATAAAAATACCATGGATAACTTTTATGGTATAGGATATGATACGAATCATAATTATGTGCGGAGTGATACGACCAGCCAGTACCGTTACAGTGGTATACAGGTGAATCCGTGGCTTCTGTTCCGACTTGGAGAATCGAATTGGTTTGGCGGTGTGCAGGTAGACTTGACATATGATAAAATGAAAGAACCTGCCAAGTATCTGCAAACGCAGCCGGATTACGTGGCCGGAGGAGGTACTGCTGATGGTTTCAGTAACTTTAGTTCGGGACTGGGTTTCCTGTTGACGTATGATAGTAGAGATGTTCCAGCAAACGCATATAAGGGCCTTTACTTTGATTTCAGGGGAGTGATGTACCAGAAGTTTTTAGGAGGGGGTGATAACTTTTATCGTCTGGAACTGGATTACCGGCAGTATAAGAGTGTAGGAAACAGAAGGGTACTTGCCTGGACGGTACAGACAAAAAATGTATTTGGAGATGTACCGATTAATAAGTATGTGCTGAGTGGTACTCCTTTTGACTTGCGTGGGTATTATATGGGACAGTACAAGGATAAGACATCGCATGTATTGCTGGCCGAATACCGGCATATGTTTAATACCGATAAGAGTAACTGGTTTAAGAAAATGCTGTATCATCTGGGCTTTGTTGCCTGGGGCGGATGTGGCTTTATGGGACCGAATCCGGTAAAAGTAGAGGGAGTATTGCCTAATGCAGGAGTAGGATTGCGTATAGAAGTGCAACCTCGTATGAATGTCCGACTGGATTTCGGACGGAATTTTGTAGACAAACAAAACTTGTTTTATTTTAATATGACAGAAGCTTTCTAAAAAATGGAAACGTTAAAAAAGGAATATATATTACTGGCTGTAGATGCAGCAATGGCTGCCGGAAAGAAAATAATGGAAGTGTATGAGGATCCGAATGCTGATTTTGAGGTGGAACGGAAGGCGGATAATTCTCCGCTGACAATTGCCGACCGGAAAGCGCATGAGGTGATTGCCACTATGCTGGCCAAAACACCTTTTCCATTGTTGAGTGAAGAAGGTAAGCATTTGCCATATGCGCAGCGTGCCGGTTGGAAGCAGCTTTGGATTGTTGATCCCTTGGATGGTACGAAGGAGTTCATCAAGAAGAATGGTGAGTTTACCGTGAATATTGCACTGGTTGAAAACGGGGTACCCATGTTGGGAGTGATTTATTTACCGGTAAAGCAAACCTTGTATTGGGGATGCTATGGTATGGGAGCTTTTCGCTTGACCGGTATTTCGGAACGTGGAATGTTTACGCTGGAGGAACTGGAAGCACAGGCTGACCGTTTGCCTCAGGAACGTGTGCACGGTGCTGATACGCTGGTGGTTGTAGCTTCACGTTCGCATCTTTCACCGGAAACAGAAGCTTATATCAATGACTTGCGGAAACAGTACAAGCAGGTGGAGTGTGTATCGAGCGGCAGCTCAATTAAAATATGTAGAGTAGCAGAAGGCAGTGCCGATGTTTATCCCCGCTTTGCGCCTACTATGGAATGGGATACAGCGGCAGGACATGCTATCGCACGTGCTGCCGGAAAGGAAATGGTGTGTGCGGATTGTCCGGATGTACCGCTGACTTATAATAAGGAAGATTTGTTGAATCCCTGGTTTATAGTACGCTGACGGATATGACCTTTGATGTTGCTGTAGTATTGGTAGCGCTGGTGGTGATGCTGGTGCTTCTGATTATGGACAAGATGCGGCCGGGAATGATTCTTTTTTCTGTTATCGTTGTCTTTCTGTGTACGGGAATTCTGACTCCGAAAGAAATGCTGGAGGGATTCAGTAACAAGGGAATGATAACGGTGGCTTTGCTGTTTTTGGTGAGCGAGGGAGTGCGGCAGAGTGGGGCGCTTACCCAGCTGATTAAGAAGATGCTTCCGCAAAAGAAAACGACGGTGTTTAAAGCGCAGATACGTATGCTGCCGGTGGTGGCATTTATATCGGCTTTCCTCAACAATACTCCTGTAGTGGTTATTTTTGCCCCTATCATCAAGCGTTGGGCCAATTATGTGAAAATCCCTGCTACTTATTTTTTAATTCCGCTTTCGTATGTAACGATTCTGGGAGGTATTTGTACGCTGATAGGTACTTCTACCAATCTGGTGGTACATAGTATGATACAGGATGCCGGAATGAAAGGTTTCGGTATGTTCGAACTGGGGAAAGTGGGTATTTTTATTGCATTGGCCGGAATTATTTATCTGTTGGCTTTCTCAAAATATCTTTTGCCCGAGCAGCGTCCTGATGCTCCGGAAAGTGAAGAAGAGGGCGGACTGCTGCATCCGGTTGAGGCCGTTATTGGCTCACGTTTCCCGGGTATTAATAAAAAGGTAAGCGATTTTGACTTTATGCGCCATTATGGAGCTGAAGTGGTTGAATTGCGACGTATGGGACAGACGTATACCGACTTGTCTTCTTTACGTTTCAGGGAAAATGATACGCTGGTGCTCCAGGCAGATGACAGCTTTATTCAGACTTGGGGAGATTCTTCTGTATTTATCATGCTGGCAAACGGAAAAGACCGTGAACCGGCCGGAAAGAAAAAACGCTGGCTGGCTCTCATTCTGTTGGTCATTATGATTGTGGGAGCTACAATCGGAGAGTTGCCTCAAGTGCAGGCTATGCTTCCTGAAGGCATGAAACTGGATATGTTTTTCTTTGTTTCGGTAACGACTGTCATCATGGCATGGACGAAAATTTTCCCTCCGCGGAAATATACGAAATACATTTCTTGGGATGTGCTGATAACCATTGCTTGTGCTTTTGCCATCAGTAAGGCGATGGTCAATTCGGGTGTGGCTGATTTGATAGCTGAATACATAATCGGACTGAGCCGGAACTATGGACCGTATGTATTGCTGGCTGCCATGTTTATAATAACCAATCTGTTTACGGAACTGATTACCAATAATGCGGCTGCGGCTTTGTCGTTTCCGCTGGCTTTGTCGCTTTCGCAGCAGTTGGGAGTCAACCCGATGCCTTTCTTTGTGGTTATCTGTATGGCGGCGTCGGCCAGTTTTTCGACTCCAATCGGTTATCAGACCAATCTGATTGTACAGGGTATCGGTAATTATAAGTTTACGGACTTTGTACGTGTGGGACTTCCACTGAATATCATTGCTTTTTTGATTTCTGTTTTTCTTGTTCCACAGATATGGCCATTTTCTTAAGAATGAGTAATTTGATTATAAAATAAACATATAATATATATGAACGAACAAAACCATATTTATCCGATATTTGACCGGATGCTGACCCGGAAGGATAAGGAGGACTTGCTGAAGCAACACAGCGTGATGATTTGGTTTACCGGTCTGAGCGGCTCGGGGAAAAGTACACTGGCCATTGCGCTGGAGCGTGAGTTGCAGCAAAGAGGGTTGTTGTGCCGGATACTGGATGGTGACAACATACGTAGTGGTATCAACAATAACCTGGGTTTCTCGGAAGAAGATCGTGTGGAAAATATCCGGAGAATTGCCGAAATCGGCAAGCTTTTTGTGGATACAGGTATCATTACGATTGCTGCATTTATCAGTCCGAACAATGACATCCGTGAAATGGCTGCCAATATTATAGGTAAGGAGAATTTTATGGAAGTCTTTGTAAGCACACCTATCGAAGCTTGCGAAAAGCGTGATGTGAAAGGCCTTTATGCAAAGGCACGTCGTGGAGAAATCCGTAACTTTACGGGGGTATCGGCTCCGTTTGAAGCTCCGTTGCATCCAGCCTTGTCACTGGATACCTCAATCCTTTCTGTAGAAGAATCTGTAAACAAATTGCTGGAACTGGTATTGCCCAGAGTGACTTGCCAGACAGCTGCAAAATAAAAAACAATATGAAAGAAGAATATAAGCTGAGCCACTTGAAAGAGCTGGAAGCTGAATCAATCCATATCATTCGGGAAGTGGCTGCCGAATTTGAGAATCCGGTAATGCTGTATAGTATTGGTAAGGATTCGTCTGTAATGGTCCGTTTGGCCGAAAAAGCGTTTGCTCCGGGAAAAGTACCTTTCCCATTGATGCATATTGACTCGAAATGGAAGTTTAAGGAAATGATTCAGTTTCGTGACGAATATGCCAAGAAGTATGGATGGAATCTGATTGTAGAAAGTAATATGGAGGCATTCAATGCCGGTGTGGGACCTTTTACGCATGGCAGTAAAGTACATACGGACTTGATGAAAACGCAGGCTCTGTTGCATGCATTGGATAAATACAAATTTGATGCAGCTTTTGGCGGTGCACGCCGTGATGAAGAAAAATCGCGTGCCAAAGAACGTATCTTCTCATTCCGAAATGCATTTCATCAGTGGGACCCTAAGAACCAGCGTCCGGAATTGTGGGATATCTACAATGCCCGTGTACGAAAAGGGGAAAGTATCCGTGTGTTCCCGTTGAGTAACTGGACGGAGCTGGATATCTGGCAGTACATCCGTTTGGAGAATATTCCTATTGTACCCTTGTATTTTGCCAAGGAAAGACCGGTGGTGAATATTGACGGACAGCTGATTATGCCGGATGATGACCGTTTGCCTGAAAAGTATAAGGATAAGATAGAGATGAAGAAAATTCGTTTCCGTACGTTGGGTTGCTGGCCGCTGACCGGTGCTATCGAGAGTGAAGCTGATACGATTGAAAAAATCGTAGAGGAGATGATGACGACTACGAAGAGTGAACGTACGACACGTGTGATTGACTTTGACCAGGAAGCCAGCATGGAACAGAAAAAACGTGAAGGTTATTTTTAAAGGGTGAAGAACGATGGAAGAACTGAATAAAATGAAATCGGGTAACCCGATGGAGGGAGAAGCCCGTGGTACGATGTCTATCGAGGAGTTTTTGCAGAAGGACGAGCAGAAGGATTTGCTTCGTTTTCTGACTGCAGGTTCGGTAGACGACGGTAAATCAACATTGATTGGACGATTGCTGTATGACAGCAAAAAATTATACGAAGACCAGTTGGATGCGCTGGAACGCGACAGTAAGCGCGTAGGAAATGCAGGCGAACATATTGACTATGCTTTGTTGTTGGACGGGTTGAAAGCTGAACGTGAGCAGGGAATTACGATTGACGTAGCTTACAGATATTTCTCTACCAATAACCGTAAGTTTATTATTGCTGATACTCCGGGACACGAACAGTATACGCGTAATATGATTACGGGTGGTTCGACTGCTAATCTGGCAATTATTCTGGTAGATGCCCGTACCGGAGTAATTACACAAACACGCCGGCATACTTATCTGGTCTCATTGCTGGGAATCAAGCATGTGGTACTGGCAGTGAATAAGATGGACTTGGTAGATTATTCGCAAGAACGTTTCAATGAAATTGTAGCTACCTATCGTGCTTTTGTAGAACCGTTGGGTATTCCGGATGTACAGTGCATTCCTTTGTCGGCATTGGAAGGTGACAATGTTGTAGAAAAATCGGATCGTACACCTTGGTACGAAGGCGTTTCTTTGCTGGAGTTCCTGGAAACCGTACATATTGGTAATGACCATAACTTGAATGATTTCCGTTATCCGGTGCAGTATGTACTGCGTCCGAATCTGGATTTCAGAGGATTTTGCGGTAAAGTAGCTTCGGGTATCGTACGTAAGGGAGATGAAGTAATGGCATTACCTTCGGGTAAGCGTTCACACATCAAGAGTATTGTGACTTATGAAGGAGAGATAGATTATGCTTTCCCACCAATGTCGGTAACGCTTACGCTGGAGGATGAGATTGATGTTTCTAGAGGCGAGATGCTGGTTCATCCGGATAATGTGCCGATGGTAGGCCGTAACTTTGAGGCAATGATGGTATGGATGGACGAGGAAAAGATGGATCTGGAGAAATCTTTCTTCTTGAAGCAGACTACCAACACAAGTCGTACGCGTATTGACCGCATTGATTATAAGGTAGATATTAATACGATGGAGCATCTGAGTGTCGAAAATGGCAGACTTAAAGCAGAAGAATTGCCTTTGGAGCTGAATCAGATAGCTCATGTAGTGATGTCTTCTTCCAAAGAATTGTTCTTCGATGCTTATGCAAAGAATAAGGCTACAGGTGCTTTTATTCTGATTGACCCGATAACCAATAACACCAGTGCTGTGGGTATGATTATCAACCGGGTGGAAGATAAGGAGATGAACAATACCATGCAGTTGCCGGTTCTTGATTTGCCGAAACTGGGTATTTTGCCTGAACAGTATGAGGCTGTAGAGAAGGTTGTCAAGGAATTGGCCCGTCAGGGTATTGCTGTTGAAATTAGAAAATAACAAGAAAAGGATATAAATTTAGGTTTATGGGATTGTTAGAATTCAGTAAATTACCTATCAATACGCTGGTAGGTGCTGATGCGAAAACGTTCGACCGGATAACTGCTGGAAGGATAATTGATGCTTCTTACGAAGGAAAGTATCGCTTGACCAAAGCTGTAGGTCGTCTGCTTTCGGTTTTGAAACCGCTACAGGACCGCAGATACGAAAAGTTGCTGGCTAAAAAACCGCTGGAGCATGACCCTGTATTTATTTTGGGGCACTGGAGAAGCGGTACGACGTTTATGCATAATGTCTTTTCGTGCGACAAGCATTTTGGATACAATACGACTTATCAGACTGTATTCCCGCACCTGATGATGTGGGGACAACCGTTCTTTAAAAAGAATATGAGTTGGCTGATGCCGGATAAGCGTCCGACTGATAATATGGAGCTGGCTGTAGACTTGCCGCAGGAGGAAGAGTTTGCGTTGGCAAACATGATGCCTTTTACTTATTATAATTTCTGGTTTTTTCCGAAGTATATGCAGGAATATGCTGATAAGTATTTACTCTTTAACGATATTTCGGAAGCTGAATTGAAAGAGTTTGAGGAAACCTTCGTGAAGCTGATAAAGATTTCACTTTGGAATACGCATGGAACTCAGTTCCTGAGTAAGAATCCGCCTCATACCGGACGTGTAAAGGAACTGGTAAAGATGTTCCCGAATGCCAAGTTCATTTATTTGATGCGTAATCCGTATACGGTTTTTGAGTCGACTCGTAGTTTCTTTACTAATACCATCAAGCCATTGATGCTGGAAGATATTAGTGATGTAGATTTGCAGGCAAATATTTTGTCGGTGTATGCCAAGTTGTATCATAAGTACGAGGCGGATAAGTCGTGTATCCCGGAGGGTAATCTAGTGGAAGTGAAGTTTGAAGATTACGAAACTAATGCCTTCGACATGACACAGGAAATCTACCGGAAGCTGTCTATTCCGGGATTTGATGAAGCTCGCCCAGCTATAGAGGCTTATGTCAACAAGAAGAAAGGTTATAAGAAAAACAAATATCAATATAAGCCTGAAACGGTGGAGCTGGTAGAGAAGAATTGGTCGTTTGCACTGGAGCAGTGGAATTATAGTTTGTAAAAATATATCTTATTAAAAAAAGTTTCTGTCTTATTTCCTTATAAATAATAAGGAATAGACAGAAACTTTTTTATTTGTATATAAGTCTTTTTTATT
>Garnier_p1__coassemble_1181_pt1 | contig 16206 bp, 12 predicted proteins | sample Garnier_p1__metabat2_high_PE_015 | metagenome-assembled genome bin Garnier_p1 | reverse complement strand
TTTGTTTTCTCACTAAATCCGTCAAGTTTTTAAAGCCAAACCTCATTTAAAGAAAAAAAAAGTATATTTGTAAAAATTGTAGCACCAATTACACAAGCTTTACAATTTTCCAACCCTGAATGTAATATCATTTATAAAAGAATCAATTTATGAGAAAAAAACAAATTCTAGTTCCATTCTTCACAGCGGCTCTACTACTTTTTTCTGCCTGCGAAGAAAAACTAGTAGACCACGTCAGCCTGATACCTCAAGCCGTTTCAGTAGATATCCAAAACGGTTCGCTACCGCTCAATTCACTGAAAAGCATTCAAGTACCCGATGACTGGAAAGCAACAGCAACTCATTTTGCTGAAAAATTAAGCAAGACTGCCCATCTTACCCTCTCGGTAGGCACCAACAATGCTCCCATTGCCATTGTCAAAAATACCAATCTGGATAAAGAAGCATATAAACTGGGAATTACAACCAGCGGAGTTACCATAGAAGCAAACAGCATACAAGGATTGAACCATGCTTTATCAACCTTGCATCAGCTGATTCTGACAGCAACCAACGAAAAGCTGCCTGTGCTGACTATCAATGACAAACCACGCTTCGGCTATCGCGGACTGATGCTGGACTGTAGCCGCCACTTCTGGACAATAGACAATCTGAAAGAAACCATAGACCAGATGGCGTTCTTCAAGCTCAACACACTGCACATGCACCTGACAGACAACAGTGCCTGGCGTCTGGCAATGGACAAATATCCGCAACTGACTGAAAAAGGTACATACTATTACGATTATCCGGAAATGTCCGGTAAATATTACAGCAAGCCAGAACTGAAAGAGCTGGTACAGTATGCTCAAGAACGCGGTGTGGAAATCGTTCCGGAAGTCGACCTGCCTGGACACTCTACCGCGCTGCTGGCTGCGCTGCCTCAGCTTTCGTGCAACGGCGGTACTTTCGAAGCTTATCCCGAAGAAAGACCTTTCAGCAAACGCAAGCGTGGTGCAGAAAACATGATTTGTGTCGGCAATCCCGAATCGCTGAAGTTTGTAGAAGACGTTGTCAATGAACTGGTAGAAATCTTCCCTTCGCAATACATTCATTTGGGAGGAGATGAAGTACCTACCAACATTTGGGAAAAATGTCCGAAATGTCAGGCATTGTACAAACGTGAAAAGATGACACACCCCGGAGAACTGCAAGATTATTTCACCCGTAAGGTAAGTGAGATTGTCCGTGCCAAAGGTAAGACGATGCTTGGCTGGGACGAAATCAACGACCGCAACGCTGCTACTCCCGAAGACATTCTTACTGTATGGAGAGACGAAGGTACTCCCAACCAGCTGAAAGCACTGGAACGGAACATTCCGGTAATAATGTGTCCGCAACACGGCTGTTACTTCGACTGGGGATATGCCGGAAACTCTACTCGCAAGGTCTACGAGTGGGATCCTGTTCCTGCTGATCTCGGTGCCGACAAACTACCGCTTATCAAAGGTGGTCAGGCTGCCTTGTGGACCGAACGCGTTACTACGCAAGAGCGCGTAGAATGGATGCTCTACCCACGTATTTGTGCACTGGCCGAAGTCTTCTGGTCGCCTAAAGAAGACCGCAACTGGGATAACTTCTATCAGCGTATTACCCAATACTATCCGATTATGGAAAAGTTGGGCATCAATTATTATGAAGACGATGCGCTGAATGAAAAAGAATTTGTTCCAAGCGAAGAAAAACCGGCTTTGATACGCCACGCTTTCATCGAAACAAACATCCCGGGTTCTCCGCTTTATCATGCTGAATATGCGTTCGACGGCAAAACCAATACCTTCTTCTGGGGAGGTGTTTCAGTGGGCAAGGAACATTATTTCAGCGTCATTCTGGGTGAGCCGACGAAGGTGAACGAAATCAATGTCATCACAGGCGACTCGAAAGATTATATCACCAAAGCCGACCTGCTGATTAGCACAGACGGAAACACATTCGAAAAAGTGGGTCAGTTTAACGACTTGGGCGAGGCTTCTGCCAAGCTGGATGGCAAGACCATCAAGGCCGTAAAAATTCAGGTTACCGGACAGCACACCTGCTGGCCTATCATTAAGGAAATCATCCTGAAATAACTAAAAGCATAAAACTATTAAAGGCTGTAATGCGTTGACCTTAGTCGTGCATTACAGCCTTTTTTATTATTGCGGCTCCTAAACTATTCCGACAAAACCGGTGAGTTTCCTGCTTTTCACAGCAAAGAGGCAGTTTCAGCATTACAAAGATAAACCTTGTTTATAGCTGTAGTACACTTACGGCATTGCAATGATAAACTCAGAACGGACGGACAACTTGGGGTTATGTCTGTACTTTCTCCAGCGCAATGCCCAGCACGGCAGCCAGTCCCTTACCGTAATTTTCGTCGGCTACAGGCGCACCTGAATAACACCTATAGATTAAAACGATTAATATATGAAACTCAGACAATTAAAACATTTCAAAGCTGCATGTGAGTTAGAAAAACTTTTCGGAAGCTGCTCGTTCACTTCACATTTCACAAAGAACTTTGTCGCAACAAATCAAGCAGTTGGAAGAAGAGCTTGACGTGCTGCTGTTCGACCGCATAGGCAAGCGCATCATTCCCACCGAAGCCGGACGTGCTTTTCTACCCTATGCCAACAAGGTCATCTGCGAAGCCGAAAGCGGCAAACAGATTATCCGCGACCTAAAAGGGGATTTTATAGAAGAGCATTCCATGAATTGGCAGGAATTATGTACATTTGCATAAATTTATAATGAAGCAGATATGCAGACCGACGTAGAAAAAACATACGCTGTTCCTGATTTATCCCATTCGATGGGAGAACATCTGGGCATAGAATTTATTACTGTCAACGAAGGATTTGTAAAGGCTACCATGCCGGTAGACGAGCGCACCTGCCAGCCTTTTGGGGTATTAAACGGAGGGGCTTCACTGGCATTGGCAGAGATTGTAGCCGGACATGGATCAGTGCCTTTGTGCTCGGAGCACGAAATGCCGTGCGGCATCCAGGTAAGTGCCAGCCATCTGCGGATGGTACCTGTAGGAACTTACGTAGAAGCTACCGGACGCCTCATCCATCGCGGAAGAACGTCCCACTTGTGGAACGTCGATATTACCACTCCCGACGGCAAGCTAGTTTCGACTGCCCGCATTGTGAATCAAATAGTAAAAAAACGCCCATGAATTTACCGGAAAAAGATATACATTTACTGATAGACCGACTTACGGCCAGCCAAAGAAGTTTTGCCATCTATCGCCTGCCGTGGACAGACGAACCTGTCTTTGTCATGCAGGAAAGCGAAGAAACCGAAAAGTTGTACGATTTGCCCTCACTGAACGGTAAAACAGGTTTTGTCATAGCTCCTTTCCTTCCTTCGGAAAAACATCCTGCTGCTCTTATTCATGCGGATTTAAAAGTCTGCGGATGGGAGGCTATCACCCAACAACTTCGCGCACTGAACATTACTGAAACTGCAACAGACAACTTGCCGGCAACCGACGAAGAGATGGCCATCCGGGAAGAATGTGCATTAAAACAACAATACGAAACAGCATTCAACAAATTTATTGTTCCCCTTCAAAAAAGGACTTTTCAGAAGCTCGTCCTATCCAGACAAGCAACCCAGCCGCTGCCGGCTGATTTTTCGCCCTTGAGCACTTTTGTCACTGCCTGCAACAGCTATCCCCGAATGATGATTTCGCTGTGTCATACTCCAGTGACAGGTACCTGGATTGGCTCAACACCCGAAATTATTCTGAGCGGACATCAGGATGCCTGGCAAACGGTAGCGCTGGCGGGCACCATGCCGATGCAAGGAGAAACAATGCCTACCAAATGGAGCCGCAAGAACCAGGAGGAACAGGCTTTTGTGAGCGATTATATCCGGAAAATCATCAAAAAATTTGGCAGCAAGCCTTCCGAAAAAGGTCCTTATACGGCTCGTGCCGGACAACTGGTTCATTTGAAAACTGACTTTCACTTCACGCTGAAACAGACCAACCAGCTGGGTGAGTTGCTGGATGCCCTGCATCCTACTCCGGCGGTATGCGGACTTCCCAAAGCTGAAGCATACGAATTTATCACTCAAAACGAAGGATATGACCGGAGCTATTATTCGGGCATTATCGGATGGCTAGACCCAGAAGGCGACACCAGTCTGTATGTCAACCTGCGCTGCATGAAAATAGGTCGCTCGTGTACGACGCTTTTTGCGGGCGGAGGTATTCTTCCATCATCTACAGCCGACACGGAGTGGGAAGAGACTCAGCATAAAATGAATACAATGAGAAGAATCTTATAATAGAAAGAACATGTATACAGACAAGAAAAATATTCTGCAACTAGTAGCTTTACTGAAAGCACACGGCATACATAAAATTGTGCTATGCCCCGGCAGCCGCAATATTCCCATCGTACAGACATTGGCTAATATTCCTGAATTTACCTGCTACCCGGTAACGGATGAACGCAGCGCGGGATTCTTTGCGCTGGGACTGGCACTGCACGGAGGCTCACCGGCTGCTGTGTGCTGTACTTCGGGCACGGCATTGCTCAACTTACACCCGGCTGTTGCCGAAGCCTATTACCAGCAAGTTCCTCTGGTGGTAATCTCGGCCGACCGACCTGCTGCATGGATTGGACAGATGGACGGACAGACACTGCCTCAACCGGGAGTTTTTGGTAGTCTGGTAAAGAAATCGGTGAATTTGCCCGAAGTGGTTTCGGATGAAGACGAGTGGTATTGCAACCGCCTCATCAACGAAGCACTGCTGGAGCTGAACCATCATGGCAAAGGACCGGTGCATATCAATGTTCCTATCAGCGAACCGTTTTTCCTGCTGCCGGAAACACAGCTTCCCGAAGCACGTGTCATCACCCGCTATCAGGGCCTGAACATCTACGATAAAGACTATCAGCCTCTGATTGACCGGATGAACAAATATCAGAAGCGAATGGCTGTGGTGGGACAGATGAATCTGATTTATCTGTTCGACAAGCGCTATACCAAGATGCTTTATAAACATTTTGCCTGGTTCAGCGAAAACATCAGCAACCGCACGATTCCAGGTCCTTCCATCCGCAATATCGAGCCGCTGCTCTGCTCCATGAATTTCGAAATGCAGGAGAAAATGCGTCCCGACTTGCTTATCACGTATGGAGGACACATCATTTCCAAGCGGCTTAAGAAGTTCTTGCGCAAGCATCCGCCCCGGGAACACTGGCACATCTCGCCCGACGGGGAAGTATGCGACTTGTATGGCTCACTGACAACGCTGATTGAAATGGACCCGTTCGAGTTTCTGGAAAAGATAGCGCCACTGATGGAAAACCGCACGCCGGAGTATCCGCGCCAATGGGAAAACCTGTCGAAAGCAATCCCTCAGGCGCAACTGGAATACTCGGAAATGAGTGCCATCGGCAAGGTCATCGAGCATTTGCCCGTTCCTTCGTCATTGCATCTGGCCAACAGTTCTACGATACGCTATGCACAACTGTTTGAAGCTCCAGCTGATGTAGAGATTCTTTCCAACCGGGGAACGAACGGTATCGAAGGTTCACTGTCGACTGCCATAGGTTATGCTGCCGGCTCGGACAAACTGAACTTCATCCTGATAGGCGACCTGAGTTTCTTCTACGACATGAATGCGTTGTGGAATCCGAACTACGGAAGCAACATCCGCATCTTGTTGCTGAACAACAGCGGCGGTGAGATATTCCATGCACTTCCGGGACTGGAACTGCACGACAATGCACGCCGCTTCGTTACGGCTACGCATCAGACATCCGGCAAGGCTTGGGCAGAAGACCGGGGTTTCGAATACCTGTCGGCACACAACGAAGAAGAGCTGAATGCAGCTGTGGCACGGTTTACGGAAGCTTCGATCACCAGTCGTCCGATGCTACTGGAAGTATTTACAGACAAAAACCGTGACATCGAACTTTTAAAAGCATATTATCATAACCTAAAAAAATAACAACGATATGGCACAAAGAGAATGGAAAACCATAAAAGAGTATCAGGATATTCTTTTTGAATTCTACAACGGTATTGCCAAAATTACAATCAATCGTCCGCGATACCGCAATGCGTTTACTCCAACCACTACAACTGAAATAAGCGATGCGCTTTATTATTGCCGCGAATGTCAGGACATCAATGTAATTGTACTGACGGGTGCAGGCGACAAGGCTTTCTGCAGCGGTGGGGACATGCACGTCAAAGGCCATGGAGGCTATGTGGGAACAGACGGAGTGCCCCGACTGAATGTACTGGATGTACAGAAACAGATTCGCTCTATCCCTAAACCTGTTATTGCCATGGTCAATGGTTATGCCATTGGTGGAGGACATGTATTACACGTAGTATGTGACCTGACCATCGCTTCCGAAAATGCAATCTTCGGTCAGACAGGACCTCGTGTAGGCAGTTTCGACGCCGGTTTCGGTTCTTCCTACCTGGCACGCATCGTCGGCCAGAAGAAAGCACGCGAAATCTGGTTCCTTTGCCGTCAGTACTCGGCTCAGGAAGCACTTGAAATGGGTCTGGCAAACAAGGTAGTTCCTTTCGACAAGCTGGAAGATGAAGTTGTGGAATGGGCAGAAACCATGATGCAGCACAGTCCGCTTGCCCTGCGTATGATTAAAGCCGGTCTGAATGCCGAGCTGGACGGACAGGCCGGTATCCAGGAACTAGCTGGTGATGCAACGATGCTTTACTACATGACCGAAGAAGCTCAGGAAGGTGGCAAGGCATTCCTTGAAAAGCGCAAGCCCGACTGGTCCAAATATCCTAAATTCCCCTGATTCATTAACTCTAAAACAATACACAAAAAACATTATGAAAAACTTATGGATTCTAGTGCTCTGCCTGTTTACTGCAACAGCAGCACAAGCACAAAACCTGGCAAAAAAACTGAAAAAGGCACAGGCTATTGAAGTTGTCTACCAATCGGTATACAAAGGTAAAGTTCATCCGGGTGGAAATATGGTGATGACGGTTTCGGGCGACCAGGTAAAACTGCAACCTCAAAACGATAAATTAAGAGGATTTGCCAAAGAAACCAGCTACATAGATTACAGCTGCCGCCGTGCCTACAAACTGGCTGAATTACCCAACCAGGAGGTTATCTCATCGGTCACTCCGTTCGAGTATGGCGAAGGTTTCAAAGAAGTAGGTCAGGATAAATTCCTGGGACTGAACTGTAAAATTGTCCGCACTATCCTGCGTTCCAATACCATCGATGTATGGTATACCAACGACATTGCCTTCCGTGGAACACCGCAGGCCAATGTGGGTGTACCCGACGGACTGGTATTGCGTGTTATCCGTAACGGTGATACTGTTCAGGAAGCATGCGCTATCAACGGCTTGAAAAAAACGGAACAACTGCTTCCTGCTGACTGGGGACAGATTCTGGACCCATCGGATTATCAGTATGCCATCAACCAGAGTGGTGTGATTACTGTTCCTGTTTTCGACCAGGACCGTATCTGCTTCAACAACGGCAAATTGCCCGAACAGTTGCAGGACGGTGTGCTATATAGTGCCGGCGGAGGTACTATCATTCTGAAAAAAGTGAAACTTCCGGAAGATATTTCCAACAGAGCTATCTTTGTAGAAACTGTTCAGTACTCGGATGGTGATGCTTACGACCGTACAGGTTCTGTTTTTGTAGTACCGACAGACAAGGCACAGTCTTTCTTGGATGCAATGCGTAACCTGAAGAGTGTTCCTTCATTCAAATCGGATAAAGACTATCCAGGTCTGATTTCTACCGAAGGCTACGATGTACCGGTAGAACTGATGCGTTTCTTTACCGGATTCGGTGTACGCAGCTATAACCACAACAAAGTGCCCGGACAAGACTGGGTAGACTCTGTATTGTATAAAACAGAAGTAACTGCACTTGCACAGCACTTGAAAGGTGAAGCATGGATTGGTGCCTACATCGGCAACTGGGATGCGAAAGGACACCGTGTTTCTGTAAAACTGAAATACTATCCTGACGGTGAAGGCAAACAGCTGAAATCTGTTCCTCTTTTCAACACTGTAAACTACATGGAACAGGCCGGACAGGAATATCCTGTATTCTTCGGCAAAGAACCGCTAAAGGTTAAATTTACCTTGAAAGAACCTGCTAAGAATGCACGTCTGTACTATCTCACAACCGGTCATGGCGGCTGGGGCAACGGTGATGAGTTCAACCAGAAACCTAATACCATTTATCTGGACGGCCAAAAAGTTATCTCGTTCATTCCATGGCGTGACGATTGTGGTACTTACCGCAACTGGAACCCTTGCTCGGGTAACTTCTCTAACGGACTTAGCTCATCGGATTTAAGCCGTTCCAACTGGTGTCCGGGTACAGTTACCAATCCGGAATACATCTACCTGGGCGACTTGGAAGCTGGTGAACATACCATTTCTGTAGAAATACCTCAAGGTGCTCCAGAAGGTGGCAGCATCAGCTACTGGTGCATATCTGGAACACTGATTTACTAATTCCTACAGCACACAATACAAAGAATCCTTCCCTGTCTTTTCAACTGAAAAGAGCAAGGAAGGATTTCTTTTTTTTAAGTTTAAAACCAGGATTTACTTTTTAAAAAGTAATCCGTTTACATACACGTCGTGGTCATTCTGACCATACATGGCAACAGCACTCCATTCGAAGTTCTGTTTGATTCTCCTGAAGAATCTTTCTACCTTTTTCATAATTGTTACCTGAAAATTAAAAACGATTACCTAAAATAAAACTTAACCTGCTATATGCTATCAGAAAATCGTATGATACGATTTATGAATTCAGAAAAATAGGTAAGAATAAATTGAGGAAGGGGATAGATTTTGCCGAAAACGATAAACCTGCATATACGGGATAGAGGAATATCCCTTTGAACACCAGCAAAGGTAAGCTATAACAACCATATAAAAAAGCTTTCTGCCCGTTTTTCACTAATACACAGCATATTATTGATTTAAATCAACATCTATAGAAATAAAATTAAACTCATAAAATCTAAAAAAAGATACATGCCGAATGTTCCTTCGCAACAGAATCCCTAAATTTACGCCCAAATCAACTATTAAGAAAACGTATTATGCCACACATTTTGGTTATAGAAGACGAGAAACGGGTTGCTAATTTGCTCCAGATGGGACTGGAAGAAAGCGGATACCAAGTAACAACAGCCGATAACGGCATTTCCGGTTTACGCCTTTTCCTCAGTGAGAAGTTCGACCTGGTAATTTCTGATATCATTCTTCCCAAGATGGGAGGTATCGAGCTGTGTAAAGAAATACGCCAGGATAATCCGCATATCCCCATATTGATGCTGACTGCCCTAGGATCTACCGACGACAAACTGGACGGATTTGACGCCGGAGCCGATGACTATATGGTAAAGCCATTCGACTTCAGAGAGCTTCTGGCCAGAATAGCCGTTTTAATGAAACGCAGGAGTATGCCTGAACAGCCGGTATCCGATAACTTGCAATATGCTGATTTATGCATAAACCTGAAAGCTAAAACGGTAACCCGCCAGCATATCCCCATCAAGCTGTCGCCCAAAGAATACGAGCTGCTGCTCTACATGACCAAGCATGCAGAACAGGTGGTTTCGCGCACGGAAATTGCAGAAAACGTATGGCAGACCCACTTCGATACCGGAACTAATTTTATCGATGTATATATCAATTATCTGCGAAAAAAAATTGACAAAGAATTCAGTCCGAAGCTCATCCACACCCGTACGGGCATAGGATTTATTCTCACTACCCAGCCATGACCATCAAGACCAAGCTCACCCTTCAGTATACTGCCGTTACAGCCTGTGTGTTTCTGCTTACCATGTTTGCCATTTATGCATACAGTGAACACACACGAAGCAACTCCTTCTTCCGCTACCTGCAACGGGAAGCTGTGACCAAAGCGCATCTGTACTTAAGCGGAACTGTAACGGCTGAATCCATGCAGTCAGTCTATCTAAACAACCGGAAATTTATTGATGAGGTAGAAGTCGCTCTTTACAAACTTCCGTTCGAAATGGTATACCATGATGCCGTGCAGATTGACAAAATAAAGGAAACACCGGAACTGCTGGAAAAGATTCACAAGCAGCGAGAAGTGCACTTCTATTTGGACGATTATCAAGCTATCGGCATGTGCTACAGCTATCAGGGAAATGAATATCTTGTCACAGCCGCAGCATACGACGGATATGGCTATGCGCACCTGCACTCCCTGCAAGAGATGTTGCTCATTTTGTCTATCATCGGACTCACCATACTGTTTGCCGTAGGCTATCTGCTGGCACGCAGTGCGCTGTCACCGGTTAAAGTGATTGTCAGTGAAGCAGCCACAATTTCGGCCAGCAATATCAGCCAGCGGCTGCCGGTAGGCAATCAGAAAGACGAACTGAGTGAACTGAGTACGACGTTCAACAAAATGCTGGACAATCTGGAAAAAGCTTTCCGCTCACAACAGTTGTTTGTCAGCAACATCTCACACGAACTGCGCACCCCACTGGCAGCACTGATAGCCGAAACGGAACTTACCCTACTCAAGCCACGGACGACCGAACGCTACGAGCACTCCTTACAAAATATCCAGCAAGACGCACGTCGAATCGTGAGCCTAATAGACGGACTGCTGAATTTGGCCAAGGCCGACTATAACCCTAACCAGATAAAAATGGAAGAAGTAAGGCTGGATGAACTGCTGCTGGACGCACAGCGCATGGTACTCAGTGCTCATCCCGACTATCATGTTGAGCTCATTTTCGAAGGTGAAGCCGAAGATGACTCTGTACTCACTGTCATGGGAAATGCCTATCTGCTTACTACAGCATTCAGAAACCTGATAGAAAACAACTGTAAATTCTCCAATAACCAGACCTCCATGATACACATCAGCTACTGGAAGGAAAAAGCATATGTCCGCTTCTCGGATAACGGTATCGGCATACAAGACACCGACCGGGAACATCTCTTCACCCCCTTCTACCGGGGAGAGAACCAAAGCTTTACTCCCGGACATGGTATCGGTATGGCGCTGGTACACAAAATACTTACCCTGCACAAAGGTGAAATCCATGTACGCTCCAAAAGCGGGGAAGGAACGACCTTCATCGTCAGTCTGCTGCACCTGTAAAAACATTTCTAATAAAATTCTAATAATACTCTAATCCTCCTCTAACAGCCTTTTCGTCCGGCAGTACCTACCTTTGCCGGCGATAAACAAAAGTAGTAACCACTTTAATTGCAAAAAGGCTTATGATGTGGAAAAGAAAAAAAGAAACTGCTACGCCATTCAACACTGAACGCGTATTTCTGGCTGCAACACAACCACTGGAGAATGTATTCAACTATTTTCAGACCACTCCGCAAGGTATCTCTGCCGAAGAGGTAGAAACCAGAACACACCAGACCGGAAAGAACGAAATATTACACGAAAAGCGCAAGCGCCCCGTGGTAATGTTTATCAAGACGTTCATCAATCCGTTTATCGGAGTACTTACAGCACTGGCTGTAATTTCACTGGTACTGGATGTACTCATGGCCCCGCCCGAAGAAAAAGAATGGACCGGAGTTACCATCATCTGCGTCATGGTATTGCTCAGTGCCATCATCCGTTTCATGCAGGAGCTGAAAGCTGGCGAAGCAACCACTTCGCTCATGAAAATGGTAAAAAACACATGCAGCGTCAAACGACTGGAAGAAACCGAATATCAGGAAATAGATATTCGTGAACTCGTACCGGGTGACCTGGTTTATCTCGCTGCCGGCGACATGATTCCAGCCGACGTTCGTATCATCAGCTCGAAAGACTTGTTTGTAAGCCAATCGTCGCTGACAGGCGAATCTGAACCGATTGAGAAATTCCCTACTCTGAGAAACAATCACTACCGCAGTGGAAGCGTTATCGAACTAGAAAGCATCTGCTTCATGGGTTCTACAGTAGTCAGCGGCTCGGCCTGCGGAATTGTTTTCGCAACGGGCACTCACACTTACCTGGGTACCATTGCAAAAAACATTGCAGGAGTACGTGCTACAACGGCCTTCGACAAAGGTATCAGTAAAGTAAGCTTCCTGCTGATTCGCTTTATGCTGGTTATGATACCGTTTGTGTTCCTGGTAAACGGATTCACCAAAGGCGACTGGTTCGATGCCTTCGTTTTTGCCATCTCTATTGCCGTAGGACTTACACCTGAAATGCTGCCTATGATTGTTACAGCCAACCTTTCGAAAGGAGCTGTAGCCATGTCGAAGAAAAAGACCATCGTCAAGAACCTGAATGCCATACAGAACTTCGGTGCCATGAACATTCTGTGTACCGACAAAACAGGAACACTGACGTGCGACAACATTGTACTCGAGAAATACATCAATGCCGACGGCAGTCAGGATACCGAGAAGCGCATTCTCCGTCATGCCTACTTCAACAGCTATTTCCAGACGGGACTGAAGAACCTGATGGATAAAGCCATCCTTTCGCACGTCAAGGAGCTACAGATGGAGCACTTGGCAAACGATTATCTGAAGGTAGACGAAATTCCGTTCGACTTCAACCGCCGCCGTATGTCGGTCGTAATAGAAGACCGCTCCGGCAAACGGCAGATCATCACAAAAGGAGCTGTGGAAGAAATGCTTTCTATCTGCTCGCATGCCGAGTACAACGGTGAAGTACATCTGCTCACTCCGGAACTGAAACAAAAGGCAACTGCCATCAGCGAAGAGATGAACAGAGCCGGAATGCGGGTACTGGCTGTAGCGCAGAAAAGCTTTATCAGCAAAGACCACGACTTCAATACTGAGGATGAAAACGGCATGGTACTCATCGGATACCTATCTTTCCTGGACCCACCCAAACCATCGGCAGCCGAAGCTATCCGACAGCTGCATGAAAATGGCGTAGAGGTAAAAATCCTTTCGGGCGACAACGATGCCATTGTACGCACCATCGGCCGGCAGGTAGGTATCGACACGCAACATGCCATGACAGGAAATGAAGTAGAACAGTACACAGACGATGAATTAAAAGAACTGTTGCCCACCTACACACTTTTCTCCAAGCTGACTCCACTGCAGAAAACCCGTATCATCCGGCTGCTGCAGGAGTTGGACAACACGGTAGGTTTTCTGGGCGACGGTATCAATGATGCCGCAGCTCTGCGCCAGTCGGATATCGGTATTTCCGTAGACTCTGCCGTAGACATAGCCAAGGAAAACGCCGATATTATCCTGCTCGAGAAAGACTTGCTGGTTTTGGAAGACGGTGTACTGGAAGGACGCAAAACTTTCGGAAACATTACGAAATATATCAAGATGACAGCCAGCTCGAACTTTGGAAACATGTTCAGCGTAATGGCAGCCAGCGCATTCCTGCCCTTCCTGCCTATGCTGCCCATCCACCTGCTCATACAGAACTTGCTGTACGATATATCGCAGACCACTATACCGTTCGACCGCATGGACCCGGAATACTTGCGCAAGCCCCGCAAATGGGATGCTTCGGACCTGAGCCGTTTCATGATTTACATCGGTCCCATCAGCTCGGTATTCGACATTCTGACTTACCTGGTGATGTGGTATGTATTCGGATGCAATTCACCCGAGCATCAGACCCTCTTCCAGTCGGGATGGTTCATCGAAGGTCTGCTGTCACAGACTTTGATTGTACACATGATACGTACCCGCAAGATACCGTTTATCCAGAGTTGTGCCACTTGGCCCGTTACCGGACTGACACTGCTTATCATGGCCATCGGCATCTCAATTCCGTTCACCGGATTTGGTCAGTCGATCGGTCTGAAGCCTCTCCCGTTGAGCTATTTCCCATGGCTTGTAGGAATTCTGGCCGCTTACTGTATCCTGACACAATGCATCAAGAACTGGTATATCCGAAAATTCGTACGATGGCTCTGATTTTTTCACTACCTTTGCCGAAAAAATAAGACAAAGATGAAGATAATAATAATTCCCCGTCGGTTGCACTTCAAACAGCCGGCGGGTACTTCACGTGGTATCTATACCACACGCCAGGTATGGTATGTACTGGCTACCGACGAAAAAAACGGCCAATATGGTGTAGGCGAATGTGCCCCGCTTCCACAACTGAGTTGTGACGACCTGCCGGATTACGAAAAGATTCTATCCGACTTCTGCTTGAAAACGGCCCAAAACGGCCAACTTGACTACGAGGCTTTACGCCCCTATCCTTCCATGCTATTCGGACTGGAAACTGCTCTGCGACATTTACAGAAAGGAACACTGCAATTATGGGATACGCCATTTGCACAAGGCAAACAGGGCATCCCCATCAACGGACTCATCTGGATGGGCAGTTTCGACGAAATGTACCAGCGCATTCAGGAAAAGATGAAAGCTGGCTTCCGCTGCATCAAGGTTAAAATTGGCGCTATCGATTTCGACAAAGAGCTGGAACTGCTTCGCTTTATCCGCCAGCATTTTTCGCCCGAAGAGATTGAGCTGCGCGTAGATGCCAACGGAGCATTTACTCCCGAAACTGCTCCCCAGCGTCTGGAGCAACTCAGCCAGTTCCATCTGCACTCCATCGAACAGCCTATCCGTGCGGGACAGTGGAAAGAAATGGCCAAGCTATGTGCCTCTACCCCACTCCCCATTGCACTGGACGAAGAACTGATTGGTATCAATACGACTGAAGAGAAAATCGAACTGCTGGAAACCATCCATCCCCAATACATTATCCTGAAACCGTCTTTACACGGTGGACTACACGGTTCAGAAGAATGGATTCGTCTGGCTGCAGAGCGCAAGATTCCGTCGTGGGTAACCTCGGCTTTGGAATCAAATATCGGACTGAACGCCATCGCCCAATGGTGTGCTACGCTGAACCCGCAAATGCCACAGGGACTGGGTACCGGACTGCTGTTTACCGATAACATAGATTTCCCGCTGCATATTAAAAACGATTGCCTGTGGTTTCACTCCGAAGAGCAGGAACCGGATATACTGAACTGGCTGAATGTATGATGATGGAAAGAACACAGATTGATAAACAGACGCTGACTATAGACGGTGTTTGCTATACAGCAGACGATGCCCGTCCATCCGGTCAAGACCTGAGCCGACTGCAGACCGCTTTTTACAAACAATACGGCAAGGAAAGTTTCCAAGCCTCGCTGGCAGATTTTCTGGCCGAATGGTTTTCTGCATCCGAGCAAGTGCTGGTCCACACCTCCGGTTCGACCGGTACTCCCAAACCCATGTGGGTAGAAAAGCAGCGTATGATGGCCAGTGCCTGCCTTACCTGCTCTTTTCTAGGCCTCCAGGAAAACGACACGGCACTGCTCTGTATGCCGCTGAAATACATTGCCGGAAAAATGGTGGTGGTACGTGCACTGGTATATGGCCTCAACCTTATTGTCAGTCCTCCTAGCGGACATCCGCTGGCAAACCTATCCGCATCGCCTGTTTTTGCAGCCATGATTCCCATGCAAGTATTCAACAGTCTGCAAAATCTCCATGAGCAGACATTGCTGAAAGAAATCAAGCACCTGATTATAGGAGGTGGTGCGGTAGATGCGGAAGTAGAAAAACAATTGCAAGCCTTCCCCCATGCAGTCTGGTCTACGTACGGCATGACCGAAACCCTGTCGCACATCGCCCTGCGCCGTCTGAATGGCCCGTCGGCTTCCGAATGGTATACCCCATTTGATAACGTAAAGATACGCCTCAGCGAAGAACAGACGCTCGTCATTCATGCCCCGCATGTACATGCCGGTGAGCTGGTGACAAACGACATTGCCGAAATGAGCGAAGCAGGTCAGTTCCGTATTTTAGGCCGAAAAGACAATACCATCAACAGCGGAGGAGTGAAAATACAGATTGAGCAGGTCGAGAAACTTTTACACCCCAGCCTGCCCGTCCCATTCCTCATCACTTCGGCTCCAGACAACAAGTTTGGAGAACGTGTAGTTCTACTGGTAGAAAGTACCACGACTGCATTTCCCGATGTCCAATTGGAAACCATCATGCAGCAAGTACTGCCTCCATACTGGCGCCCCAAACAGATAATCCATGTAGCAGAGCTGCCTCGTACAGGTACCGGAAAACCGGACCGTGCGACTGCCAGAAAAATAGCTGCCGGTCAATGTTGTCCTAAACGTTTTTCGATAAAAACAAAAAAAGGAAGTAAAGCTAAGG
>Garnier_p1__coassemble_432_pt1 | contig 33732 bp, 28 predicted proteins | sample Garnier_p1__metabat2_high_PE_015 | metagenome-assembled genome bin Garnier_p1 | reverse complement strand
CCCAGACGCGTACTCTAACCGGGCTGAGCTACACCCCGAATTGCGAGTGCAAAGGTACTGGTTTATTTTGAATAAACAAATATTTCTCGAGATTTTTTTAATTCATAGTTTCGCGAAAGAAGTCGAGCACTTCGTAAACTTCTTCTTGGGTGGCAGTTTGGTTGATACAAATCTCACCAATATCCGACAGTAGCGTGAAGTTTATAACTCCCGAAGTATTCTTCTTGTCGTGCTTCATATATTCGTATAATTCGGGATAATCATCGCATGTAAAGTGCAGGGTGCCATAGTTCTCTTTGATAAACTGGACGGTCTTTCTCAATTTATCTTTAGGAAATCCGCTTTTCAGGTGAGAAAGATAAAGCTCGCATACCATACCCCAGGCCACAGCATAGCCGTGCAGTACCGGTGTGCGGGGCAGTGCAAAACTTTCGAAAGCATGGCCGATGGTATGGCCTAAGTTTAAAGCTTTACGGATACTCTTTTCGAATGGGTCCTGCGCCACAATATCTTCTTTTACCTGTACAGAAGCACCTGCCAGTTCTTGCAGCCGTGTATAGTCTATCTGCTCCATATCGAATGTCAGGAGTTCTGCCCAGTGTGCCGCATTGCTGATTAGTCCGTGTTTAAGCATTTCGGCATATCCCGACAATAAATTCCGCTGGTCTAGGGTCTGGAGGAATTTTCCACAAAGTAATACGACCGCAGCCGGAGCAAAGGCTCCTATTTCATTCTTCAGTCCGTTGAAGTTGACACCCGTTTTGCCACCTACCGAAGCATCTATCATAGCCAGTAGGGTGGTAGGAATATTAATATAGGTGATGCCGCGCTTAAAAGTAGCTGCAGCAAATCCTCCCAGGTCGGTAACCATACCACCGCCTACATTAATCAGCAGCGAGTGCCGTGTAGCTCCTTCCTGACTGAGTTTACTCCATACATAGGAAAGTGTTTCCAGATTTTTATTTGTATCTTCGGGTTCTATACAAATCACATTGGCGTGCTGTAGGCATGCCATATCGTTTATTAGCGGAAGGCATAATTCGCGAGTATGTGTGTCTGCCAGTATGAAGAGTTTGTCGTGCGGACAACTGGCTACAGCTTCTGCTATGTCTGCAGCAAGGTTGCTACTAATAATGACTTTTTGTTTGCTCATAATGATTATACATTTTGCACAAATGTAGAAAAAAAAAGAAAAGTAGCGAGTCGTTTGCTAGCAAATAACTACTTTTGCAACAAAAATTAAATGATTTATGAAAGGAATTTTGCCATTGTACTTCCGTTTTGCAGGTTATATCCTGCTGCTTTTATCTGTTTTTGTACCTATGCTGATGTATATGTTCGGTATGGTGAGTGACGCAAATCTGATTGCACTGCGTGCTGTGATGAAACTGGTGATATGGATTTCTTTGTTTATGGTTTTTCTGGCCAAGACAAAGGATGAAGGAGCTGAATCGGCAGCTATCCGCCTGAAATCTTTAAAATATGCGACTTGTATGCTGGGTGTGTATTATGTGGTTATGCTTGTGCGTGAGGCATTGTCGGGAGCTGCAGTTTCGGCAGATAATTCTGCAGTGCTGGTTTACATGGCCTTGAGTGTGCTGTGTCTGGAGTTCCTGTTGCAGAAAAATCGCATTGAAAAGATGTTTAAAAAATAAAAAAAACTGTACAGGGGTTTAAACCTTTGCGGAGGAATGAAGTCTTACTTCTGTTATTTTCTAATTGTGGTATTACTTCTATTTTTATATTGAATGATGAAAAAATGGGTATCTTACGTACTAGTGTTCTTATGTTTCAGTGCGGTTTCTTATGCTCAGAGTAGAGGCCAGAGTGACTCTGGAGTATCTGGGGTAGTGTTAGATGAGGGAGATAAATCGCCGGTAATGCAGGCTACTGTTCAGTTATTGTCTGTGAAGGACAGCGCGATGGTTACCGGTAATGTGTCGGATTTGGATGGTAAATTCCGTTTGAATGCAAAGCCGGGGAATTATCTTTTGAAGGTTTCTTTTGTGGGGTATAAGCCTTATTTTAAAGAAGTGAAACTTACTGCAGCGCGGCCTTCACTGAATGTGGGCGAAGTGCTGCTGGGCTCGGATGCTATTATGCTGGAAGGAGCGGTGATTGTAGCTGAGGCTCCTGAAGTGACAGCTTCGGAGGACACTTTGGTTTATAATAGTTCGGCTTATCGGGTACCCGAGGGTTCGGCATTGGAAGAACTGGTAAAGAAACTGCCGGGAGCTGAAATTGATGAAAACGGTAAGATAACTATTAATGGTAAGGAAATCAAGAAGATTATGGTCGACGGTAAGGAGTTTTTTGCCGACGACCCTAATGTGGCAATGAAGAATCTTCCGGTTAATATAGTGGAAAAGCTAAGAACGTACGAGAAGAAATCGGACTTGGCTCGTGTGACCGGAGTTGATGATGGGGAAGAGGAAACCGTATTGGACCTGACTGTAAAGAAGGGTATGAACCAGGGCTGGTTTGGTAATGTGGATGCGGCTATCGGAACGAAAGACCGCTATAGTGAGCGTTTTATTATTAACCGGTTTGTTGAGGGTAATCAGTTTACCTTGCTTGGCTCTGCTAATAATGTGAATGATAATAGCTTTCCCGGTGGTGGAGGAGGCTTTAGACGGGGTGCTCAGAATGGACTGACGGCTGTGAAGAATCTGGGCTTTAATTTTGCTGCGAAAAACGAAAAAGTGGATGCCGGAGGTAGTGTGAATTACGACTATCGTAATCAGGACTTGCAGACCAAGTCGGCTGCCGAAACTTTCCTGACAGGAGAAAGCAGTTCGTTTAAAAATGCGCTGAATGCGGCGGTAAAAAAGACGCAGAAGATAAATGGAGATTTCAGAGTGGAATGGACTCCGGATACGCTGACCAATATTATTTTCAGACCGCGTTTCTCGTATGGTGATACTTGGAATCTAACCGACAATGAATCGTATACCTTCAATGAAGACCCTGTAAACTATGTGCAGGATATCATGAACAACTTCGATCAGATAGAATCGATGGTGCCAGAAGAAAAAATGATTAACCATATTGTTCAGCGTACGCTTTCGGATAATAATGATCTTTCAGTAAGTGGGGTATTGCAGGCTAATAGAAGGTTGGGAAAAAAGGGTAGGAGTATTACTTTTCGTGGAAAATTCGGGTATACGAACAGTGCCAGCGAGCAGTTCTCTGAATCGAATACGGAATATTTTCAGTTGACGGATTCAGAAGCTGCTGCCCAGGAAATCTTGAACCGATATACTACTGCACCAACAAAAAGTTATAACTATAGTGCGCGTTTTATGTACAGCGAGCCTATTATGAAGGATTTGTTTTTGCAGTTGAGCTATAACTTTCAGTATAAGTATAATAACAGTGATAAGTCGGTGTATAATATGGCCGATGACTGGTTGATAGAAAATCCTTTGCCAAGTGATTATACGGATAATAAGGACGAGGATTTAAGCAAGTATGCTACTTATAAATATTATAATCACCAGATGGATTTGGCTATACGCTGGGTGAGAGAAAAATTCCTGATGAATGCCGGTTTGTCTTTCCAGCCGCAACGTACTACTTTGTCTTATCAAAAAGGTACGTACATGACGGATACTGTTCGTAATGTTTTCAACTTTACCCCAACTTTCAATTTCCGTTATCGTTTCTCGAAGACTAGTCAGTTGCGTATCAATTATTATGGAAGAAGCTCTCAGCCTAGTATGACGAATTTGCTTCCTATCGTAGATGATACGGATCCGCTTAACGTACGCGTGGGTAACCCGGGGTTGAAGCCTTCGTTCACCAATACGCTTATGGCTTTCTATAATACATTTGATCCGGAAAAACAGCGCGGAATTATGACTCACTTGCGCTTTAACAGTGTCTTGAATAGTGTAAGTAATAAAATGCTTTATAACTCAAGCACCGGTGGATATACCATTACGCCTGTCAATATAAACGGAAACTGGGATATGTTTGCGATGCTGGGATTGAACTCGGCATTGAAGAACAAGAAATTTACCATCAACACATTCTCTATGGCTCGTTATAACAATATGGTGGGCTATATGCGTCTGGAAAAGGCGCAGGCTGGTGGCAATGACAAGAATACCACGCGTCAGCTTACACTTATGGAGCGTTTGAGAGGTACATACCGTAATGACTGGTTTGAGTTTTCATTGAACGGTTCGATTAACTATATGCATTCTAGAAATTCATTGCAGGCGCAGAATAATATGGATACGTATCAGTTTGCCTACGGGGCAAGTACGAATGTAAACTTGCCTTGGAATATGTCTATATCAACAGATATTTCACAGAATTCAAGACGTGGCTATGCTGATGCCTCTATGAACCGTGACGAACTGCTTTGGAATGCCCAGATTTCGCAAAATTTCCTGAAAGGTAATGCTGCAACAGTAAGTGTGCAGGTATATGATATCTTGCGTCAGCAAAGTAATCTGAGCCGTACAATCAGTGCCATGATGCGCCAGGATACGGAATATAACTCTATTTACAATTATGTGATGGTACACTTCATATACCGGCTTAATTTGTTTGGTAAAGGTGTCAAACCGCCAATGCAAGGACCTGCGTTTGGACCTGGTCCTCACAGAATGAGAAGAATGTAAAAGGAAAATCCCAACAATCTGTATGATAAGTTGGGATTTTTTTTTATGTTTGGTGTAGAATGGAAAACTTGGAGTATTTATGTTGTGGAACTGGTTTATATGGGATAATGCGTTTTCTGTTGTATTCAATGCTGTTTACCTGATTGTTATTCTTACAACGGTTTTTGTGGTGATTCTGGATAATCGTAATCCGGTGAGAACCATGGCGTGGATTCTTTTTCTATTTTTCCTGCCGTTATTGGGATTGGTTTTTTATTTTTTCTTTGGCAGAAGTACGCGTAAGGAGCGGTTGATTAGTAAAAAGGGGTATTCTTTTCTGATTAAACGTCCTATGATAGAGTTTCTGGCGCAGGAGGCTTTCAGATATCCCGAGTCGCAATATTCGTTGATGCATTTTTTCAGAAGGGTAAACAATGCGCTTCCTTTTGAGGGGAATGCCTTGAAAATGTATTCGGATGGAACTTCTTTTTTGTATGATTTGATTCGGACGATTGCTGCTGCCCGCAGTCATGTACATCTGCAGTTTTATATCTTTGAAGATGATGCTGTAGGAAGGCTGTTAAGAGATGTGTTAATAGATAAGGCTCGTGAAGGGGTTAAGGTGCGCTTGATGTATGATGATGTGGGATGCTGGAAGGTGAAGAACAGTTTTTTTGAGCAGATGCTGTGTGCCGGAATCGAAGCACAGAGTTTTTTGAGGGTACGCTTTCCACAGTTTACCAGTAAGGTAAATTACCGGAATCATCGTAAGATTGCTGTAATTGATGGATGTATAGGGTTTATCGGGGGAATGAATATTGCGGAACGTTATATAAAGGGAATAAATGGTGGAATATGGCGTGATGCACATTTGCGTATTGAGGGGAAGGCGGTGTATGGCTTGCAGACTTCGTTTTTGAGAGATTGGTATGTGGTAGACCGTACATTGCTGACTTCGGCAGAGTATTATCCGAAAATCCAACCGTCTGGCAATGCTTTAGTTCAGATTGTGACTTCCGATCCGGTCGGTCGCTGGCGTGATATTATGCAAGGACTGATGATGGTCATTATGCGTGCCCGGCGTTATGTCTATTTCCAGACTCCTTATCTGCTTCCTACTGAGCCTGTTCTGGTGGCGCTAAAAACGGCTGCATTAGGAGGTATAGATGTGCGGATTATGCTGCCAGAAAAAGGGGATGCCCGTTTGGTGCAATTGGGATCGATGTCTTATTTTTACGATTTGATGAGTGCCGGAGTAAAGATTTATCAGTACCAGAAAGGATTTATCCATTCTAAACTGATGGTCAGTGATGATGAGGTAGGTATGATAGGGTCTACAAATATGGATTTCCGGAGTTTTGAACATAATTTTGAAGCCAATGCTTTTGTGTATGACACTAATTCGGCATTGGCTTTAAAAAAGATATTTCTGGAAGACCAAAAGTCTTCGAAGATGCTATTATTGAGAGAATGGGAAAAACGCTCCTGGAAAGAGCGGACTATAGAGTCGGTTGTTCGTCTGCTGGCACCGTTGCTTTGAAGAAACTGAAATTTACGCTACCATAGTGGCGGTGCTCGATAAAGTGTGGGTTATCTTCAAAGTTATAGTCTTTTCCGTGTTCCAGTACAAACAATCCGTCTGGTTTCAGCAGCTGATGAGCAAAGATACGTTCGGGTATACTGCCCAACTCTTTTAAGGCGTACGGAGGATCTGCAAAAATGAAATCGAACTGTTCTGTACATTTTTCTATGTATTTCAGGGCATCTCCGCGTAAAGGGAAGCATTTGTCTGTTTTTACCTCACGCATTACTTTGCTGATGAAAGCATGATGCTGCGGGTCTTTTTCAACAGAAATGACCCGGTCGCAGCCTCTGGATACCAGTTCAATGCTGATACTTCCGGTACCGGCAAAAAGGTCGAGTGCTGTTACGCCGTCTTCAAAATCGATGTAATTATTGAGTACATTAAATAGGTTTTCTTTCGCAAAATCGGTTGTCGGTCTTGCTTTGAACGATGACGGAACGTCAAAGCGGCGACGTTTGTAAATACCACTGATTACTCGCATGTCAATAAAGTTTGTATGTCAAATGGAATTTCTTCTATCGGCGTATTACCAGACAGATGGTATTCCGCTTGTGGGTTAATAATGAAAACTTGTCGGATGTAATTTTTCAGCGTTTCCAGAATGGGCTGATAGGTGCTTTTGCTTCCTGCCAACTGCAGTTCGTCATGTTCTTGACTATATGCAAGCTGTTCCCATACTTTTAGCAAATAATAAATTTTGTCTGCAGGCTGTGCGCAGCTGAAGGTATTCAGAAATAATAATCTTCCGCGCTGGAAGGCTATGATTTCCATGTGGCTGTCGTGCAGATTTACAAATATCTTTTTGTTGTTTCCTATCTTGCTTTTGCTATAGAAATATTCGGCCAAAGGACTTACTGAGGCATAAAAGCGAGCTTGTGGAAACTGATCGGTAAGCAATTGATGGGATAACTTGTCAATTGAGAACAGTATTGCCATATTATTTTTACCCAATACGTTACAAAGAATCAGTTCGTTGGACTGCTTGGGTAGATTTTGATAGAAAATACGTTCGGTTTGCTCGTCTTCATATAAGTCGAGTGGAACAGCGGTGAAACGATTGGTGTCAATGACAATATTTGTTTGTCTATAGGAGTGTTTGAATTCATCCTGTTCGGCCAGAAAAGTCTTTATGTTTGCTGAAAGTGAACGCTGTGGATTTACACTGAACGGTTTATGGTAAAAGCAGGAGCCTTCATCGAATGGGTTATAGATAGAAAAAGAAAATCCATCCGTACTAAGACGGATGGATAAAGTATATTGTTCTGAATGATTCAAATCAATATGTTCTGCCATATATTATTCCCAGTTACCTGCGTTGTTATTTGGCTGTTCAATATCACCTACTCTCAAACCAAGGTATTTACCTAATTTGCCCTGCAGGTCTTTCAAATTTCTTAATTCCTGATCGTTGATACCTTTCAGATATACATCGTATGAAGCCTGAGCCTGGAACAAGTTCAAAGGAGCACCTGATTTAGTTGTATCGCTACGAGTTTCCATTTCGAATTTAGCACCGTTTCCGTAAGGTACAAATGCCAAAGAGTCAGCATTGAATCCTTTTGGGAAGATAGTATCCATAACGGCTACCCACATAGTATCACGTTTGAAGTTTTCAAGACCTTCTTTTTTTACTTCGTCCCATTTGTTGGTCTTTTTAGCTTTGTTTATGATTTCCATAGCTTTCTTTTCAGTCATACCGCTTTCAAGCTGAGCATCTGTCAAAGCACCTTCTTTCTTTACGAATGGTAATTTTGCTGTTTTAACGAAAGCAATCAGGGTATCGAAGCTCTTAGTGTAAGCACCTTTGTGCATTGTACGATACTCCATCTGAGCCTTACGGATGTTGATGAGGCGTTCGATGATAGCTTTTTCTCTGATAGCTTTTTCTTTGTCAAACTCGATAGGACCCATGATACTGCCATAGCATATGTATACTAAGCCAACAACACAGGCAGCCAATACAAGATTAATAACTGTTTTCATGATAATAATATGTTTTTTTAGTTTATATTCGCATCGCAAAAATAAAATAAATAAATCTAATTACGCAAGGTCAGCCAAACTTTTTAATTCAACCTTATGTTAAATAATCAATTAGTACAGCAAATTAAAGGAAATTTTCCGTATAAACCAACAGATGAACAAGAAAATGCATTACTTTCTTTTGCAAATTTTTTGATTGACCCGAATCCCGAGTCTGTTTTCTTGTTGAAAGGCTATGCCGGAACTGGAAAAACATCGTTGGTTGCAGCATGGGTGAAGACTTTGAATTCAATGGGATACCGTTGTGTCTTATTGGCTCCGACCGGAAGGGCGGCCAAGGTTTTTTCCTTATATGCAGGTCAGGCTGCTTATACAATACATAAAAAAATATACAGGCAGAAGGTTTTTTCTAATGAGATGGATAACTTCTTACTGGATAGGAATTTGCATCAGAAAACATTGTTCATTGTTGATGAGGCTTCAATGATATCAAACGACGGGTTGTCGGGAAATATGTTTGGCTCCGGACGGTTGCTAGACGATTTAATAATGTATGTGTATGCCAATGCCGGATGTCGTTTGTTGCTGGTTGGGGATACAGCCCAGCTACCTCCGGTGGGTGAGGAGGAAAGTATGGCTTTATCGGAGCAGCATCTTGAGACCTATGGGCTTGGTGTGACGGAGTGCTTGCTTACGCAGGTGGTGCGCCAGGCTGCAGAGTCGGGAATTTTGTGGAATGCTACAAAGTTAAGACAAAAACTGGTGGAGGATGATTGGTTTGAGCTTCCTCGCATTGCTACCGAAGCGTTTAAGGATGTTGCCGTAGTACGTGGTAATGAATTGATAGAACTTATTGATTCCTGTTATGGTCAGGTAGGAATGGACGATACAATTATTATATGCCGCTCGAATAAAAGGGCTAACCTCTATAATAAAGGTATCAGGAATTCTATTTTGTATCGTGAAGACGAGCTCAATACAGGAGATATGCTGATGGTTGCCAAGAATAATTATTATTGGGGTAAGGACTGTAAAGAAGTGGACTTTATTGCGAACGGGGACGTTGCGGAAGTAAGACGTGTCAGGAGGGTTCGTGAAATGTATGGATTCCGTTTTGCAGATGTTGTCCTTTCTTTTCCTGATTATAATCATCTTGAATTGGAGGTGAAGATTTTATTGGAAACACTTCATTCGGATACTCCATCTTTGGCAAAGGAGGACAGTGACAGACTGTTTAAGGCTGTGATGGAGGATTATGCTGATATTGGCTCTCAGAAAGAGCGCATGAAAAAAATTAAGGAAGACCCTTATTATAATGCTTTGCAGGTGAAATATGCTTATGCAGTGACTTGCCATAAAGCTCAAGGTGGACAGTGGAAGCGGGTATTGCTGGATCAGGGATATATGACAGAGGAGATGCTTTCGCCAGATTATTACCGATGGCTTTATACAGCTTTTACCAGAGCTACCGAAAAACTGTATCTGGTGAATTGGCCGGAAGAACAAATTTTGTGATAAAAACAAAAAAAGAGCGGCAGTCGTTACAATTTAAACGACTGCCGCTTTGTATATGAGTAAGGGGAATGATTAGAATCCTGCCAGTTCGAGAACTTTGTCGACAGCAGCGCTCAGTCCGTCTGGATTCTTACCACCTGCAGTAGCGAAATGAGGCTGACCGCCACCACCACCCTGAATCAGTTTGGCAGCTTCACGAACCAGTTGTCCGGCATTCAATCCGGCTTTAACCTGATCTTCGCTCATGGTTACAGTAAGCAGTGGCTTGTTTTCGAATACGCTACCAATTACTACAAACAGGTTCTCAGCGAATTGTCCTTTTAATTGGAATGCGATGTTTTTCACTGCATCTGCCGGCATTGGAAGTACAGCTTTGATAACCTTCACACCGTTGATTTCTTTTGCACCTTCAATCAGCTTGTTCTTTACAGAAGCTTCTTTTTCTTTCATGAACTCTTCCATCTGCTTTTTCAGGCTGGCATTTTCTTCGATGTATTTTGAAATGGCAGCTTTCAGGTCAGGGGCATTGTTGAACAAAGCTTTCAGGTCGTTGATGGTATCTTGTACGGTATCGAACATTTCTTCAACCTTGGCACCAGTAACAGCCTCAATACGGCGTACACCTGCTGCAACTGAGCTTTCAGAGATGATTTTCACCATACCAATCTTTCCGGTTGCAGATACGTGGGTACCACCACAGAACTCGATAGACGAACCGAACTGTACAACGCGTACTTCATCACCATATTTCTCGCCGAACAGTGCGATTGCACCCAGTTCTTTTGCCTTTTCGATAGGCAGGTTGCGGTATTCAGTCAAAGGAACGTTTTCGCGGATTTTTGCATTAACCAGATGCTCAACTTCGCGAATCTGTTCTGGAGTCACTTTCTGGAAGTGAGAGAAGTCGAAACGCAGAGAATCCGGAGTAACCAGTGAACCTTTCTGTTCAACGTGTGTACCCAGTACCTGACGCAAAGCCTCGTCCAGCAAGTGTGTACATGAGTGGTTAGCAGCACAAGTAGCACGCTTGTCTGTATCTACACATGCCATCATTGGAGCATCCAGGTGTTCCGGTAATTTTTTTGCAATATGGATAGGAAGATTATTTTCCTTCTTGGTATCAATGATATCGATTGTTTCGAATTCGTTTACCAATACACCAGTATCACCTACCTGACCACCACTTTCTGCATAGAAAGGAGTATCACTCAGTACTATCTGATAAAGCGTCTGGTTCTTTTGCTTAATCTGGCGGTAACGCAGGATGCTGGTTTCGTATTCAGTATAGTCGTAACCAACGAAAGTAGTTTCACCTTCTTTCAGTGTAACCCAGTCGCCTGTTTCTACAGCAGCTGCGTTGCGGGCACGTTCTTTCTGTTTCTGCATTTCGGCTTCGAAGCCTTTAACATCGGCAGTAAGACCATTTTCACGCAGAATCAGTTCGGTCAAGTCGAATGGGAATCCGAATGTGTCGTACAGTGTAAATGCATCTACACCGCTGATTTCGGTTTTGCCGGCTGCTTTTGTTTCTGCCATAGTCTTTTCGAGCAGGCGGATACCTGTTTCCAGTGTACGTAGGAATGATTCTTCTTCTTCCTTCATTACTTTTTCAATCAGAGCCTGCTGAGCTTTCAGTTCAGGATAAGCGCCACCCATATTTTCAATCAAAACAGGAACTAGCTTATACATAAAGGCTTGTTTCTGTCCAAGGAATGTGTAAGCGTAGCGAACGGCACGGCGCAGGATTCGGCGGATTACGTAACCTGCTTTTGCATTAGAAGGCAACTGTCCGTCGGTAATAGAGAAAGCGATAGTACGGATGTGGTCGGCTACTACGCGCATAGTGATGTCTACTTTTTCGTCGTCGCCATATTTCTTGCCAGACAAATCACCGATAGCTTTGATGACTGGCTGGAAAACGTCTGTATCGTAGTTGGAAGTTTTGCCTTGCAGTGTGCGTACCAGACGTTCGAATCCCATACCGGTATCGATAACTTTTGCCGGAAGCGGTTCCAGACTTCCGTCTGCTTTACGGTTATACTGCATGAACACCAAGTTCCAGATTTCGATAACCTGCGGATGGTCTTTGTTCACCAACTGATTTCCTGGGATAGCAGCTTTTTCTTCAGCAGAACGAGAGTCGATGTGAATTTCAGAGCAAGGACCACAAGGACCTGTATCACCCATTTCCCAGAAATTGTCATGTTTGTTTCCGTTGATGATATGGTCTTCAGGGAAATACTGTGCCCAGTAGCCTGCTGCTTCATCATCGCGTGAAAGGCCCTCGCTTGGACTGCCTTCGAAAACAGTTACATATAAATCTTTAGGATCAAGTTTCAGAATGTTTACCAGGTATTCGTATGCCCAGCTGATTGCTTCTTTTTTGAAGTAATCACCGAATGACCAGTTGCCCAGCATTTCGAACATGGTATGATGGTAAGTGTCGTGGCCTACTTCTTCCAAGTCGTTGTGCTTACCGCTTACGCGCAGACATTTCTGTGAATCGGTTACTCGGGTATATTTAGCCGGGTGGTTACCCAGGATTATATCCTTAAACTGGTTCATACCGGCGTTGGTGAACATCAATGTTGGGTCATCTTTGATAACCATTGGTGCCGAAGGCACAATCTGATGTCCTTTTGACTCGAAGAACTTTACAAACGAGTCTCGGATTTCATTTGCTGTCAACATATTGTTATATTGTCTTGTAGTTAATATTCTAAAAATTGATTTGCAAAGATAATCGGTTTTATTATTTTTGTTCGTATGTTTGGTGCAAAATATTGATGTTATGTACCTTAAATTACTCAAAAATTTTCATTGAATGCGTAAAGTATACTATATATACAATCCGAAAACCAGGACATACGACCGGATTTATCCTACAATCCGTCAGCGTGCATTGAGTATGTTGAGGCGGCTTTTTGTGGGGATGGGACTGGGGGCCGGTTTTTTTATTGTTTTGCTGTTGCTTTTTGGGTCTCCTTCCGAAAAAGATCTTCGTATGGAAAACTCACAGTTGCGTTCGCAATATACGATTTTGTCGCACCGGCTTGAAGAAGCTTTGGAAGTGATGCAGAGCATTCAGCAGCGTGATGATAATCTGTATCGGGTTGTACTGCAGGCTGATCCGATTGCGGATGATGTGCGGAAGGTGAATTATGGAGGCTCCAGTCGCTATGAAGATTTGATGGGGATGGCTAATAGTAAGTTGGTAGTAGCTACTACTCAGAAAATGGATCTGCTGGCCAGACAGTTGTATGTTCAGTCAAAGTCGTTTGATCAGGTTGTAGAGTTATGCAAAAATAAAGATGAAATGCTGGAGTGTATTCCTGCTATCCAGCCTATTTCAAATAAAGATTTGCGTCAGACGGCTTCCGGATATGGAATGCGTATTGACCCGATATATAAGACAGCTAAGTTTCATAGTGGGATGGACTTTTCCGCTCATCAGGGAACTCCCGTATATGCTACAGGAAATGGTAAGGTTGTAAAAGCCGGATGGGAAGGTTTGTATGGAAATACAATTATCATAAATCATGGTTTCGGTTACGAAACCCGCTATGCACATCTTTCAAAGATAGATGTCAGAGTGGGGCAGAAGGTTGTCCGTGGTGAAACTATTGGTAAAGTCGGAAGTACAGGTAAAAGTACAGGGCCGCATTTGCATTATGAAGTACATGTGAAAGGGGAGGTTGTAAATCCAATCAACTATTATTTTATGGATTTAAGTGCGGATGATTATGATAAGATGATTCAACTTGCAGCAAATCATGGAAAAGTATTCGATTAATACTATAATAAACACAATAAGATATGGCTTTAAAGGTTGAGAAGGAGTTAAAATTGTATTATTCGATTAGCGAAGTGGCGAAGATGTTTAACGTCAATGAGTCGCTGTTGCGCTATTGGGAAAAGGAGTTCCCAATGATAGCTCCGAAAAAGACGGGTGGTAATGTACGTCAGTACAGAAAAGAAGACATCGAAACAATTCGCTTGGTTTATCACTTGGTGAAGGAGAAAGGTATGACTTTATCTGGGGCTAAGCAGCGCTTGAAACAGAATAAGGAAAAGGCTGCATGTACAGTCGAGGTAATCGATAAGTTGAAACATATTAAAGAAGAGCTTGTGAATATGCGTAAGGAACTGGACTACCTTACTTGATGGAAATAATAGATATAACAAAACGGGACTCTGACTGTGATAAGTCTGGGTCCCGTTTTCATTATAAGATTTTATAATACGGAATCGTTGAAGTTTTCGATTCGGGTTACTCTTTTTATATTTTCTATTTTGCAGAGATTGGTGCAAATAGCTTTTACGTCATCTACGTCATGGACGAAAAGCTGGATTCTTCCTTCAAAAATACCTTCGTTCGATTCGATATTCAGCTTATGGATATTTACATTGAGCTGGCCCGAGATTATTTCAGTTACCTGATTCAGCAGCCCAATTCTGTCTATACCTTTAATATATACATTTACAGGAAAGTTGAGTGATTTGCCTATTTCCCATTGTACTGCCAGCAATCTGTTCCCGAAGCTGCTTTTCAGTTGAGTTGCCACCGGACATTGACGTTTGTGAATAATGATTCTGTTATTGTCGTCAATGTAGCCCAACACGTCATCACCGGGAATCGGCTTACAGCAGTCGGCTATGATGTAATTCTTCTGAATGGCATCAGGGGTAATCTTTACAACTTTCTTGCTGTCAATTTTAGGTGCCGGTGTTTTTTCTTGCTCTTTTTCTTTATCACTCTTACTGCTGCCAAAAGCAAAAGAAATGTATTTTTTCCAGTTTGTCTGTGTCGGCTTTTCTTTCAGCTCATTTCTATCCGCATCTCCCAAGATGATCACTTTTTGTCCGATATTGGTCGTCAGCTCATCTGCATTTTTTAGGTTGTGCAATTTACAGAGCTTCTGTATGTTTTCATCCGAATAAGCAAGTCCTTCCTTTTGCAGGAACTCGTGGAGCATATCTTCACCAATCTGCTGTTTTTCTCTACGTTCACGTTTCAGAATAGCCAGGATTTTTGCTTTTGCTTTGGCTGTTGTTGCAAAGTTGATCCATGAAGGCTGTACATGTTGTGATTTTGAAGTCAAAATTTCGACCTGGTCTCCACTTTGAAGCTTGTGACTTAATGGTACCAGCTTATGGTTTACTTTCGCTCCAATACAGTGGCTTCCCAAAAAAGTATGAATAGAGAAGGCAAAATCCAATGCTGTACAGTTCTGAGGCATTGTTTTGATTTCGCCTTTGGGTGTGAATACGAAAATTTCGGATGCAAAAAGATTCAGCTTGATGGTATCAAGAAAATCAATCGCATCAGGTTGGGGGTCCTCCAGAATTTCTTTGATGGTCTTCAGCCATTTGGAGAGTTCTCCTTCATCTTCACTTCCTCCACCAGCTTTATACTTCCAGTGTGCAGCAAATCCCTGTTCGGCAACATCGTTCATGCGTTCACTGCGAATCTGTACTTCTATCCACTGGCCCTTGTTACTCATCAAGGTTACATGCAGAGCCTGGTAGCCATTCGCTTTAGGATGGCTTACCCAGTCGCGTAACCGGTCGGGGTGTGGTTTATATATTTTTGAAACAGCTACATATATTCCGAAGCAGTCATTTAGTTCTTCTTCTTCTGTTTTAGGAGTGAAAATAATACGGACGGCTAAAATATCATATATCTCCTCGAATGTAATATGCTTGTTCTGCATCTTATTCCAAATAGAATACGGAGATTTGATACGTGCCTGTATACGGTATTTTATGCCCATTTTATCAAGCTTTTCACGTATAGGAGCCGTGAATTCCTGAAACAGACTGTCCCGTTCTGCTTGTGTCGATTCCAGTTTCTCCTGGATTTGTGCATAGGTTTCCGGATGCTCATATTTGAAGCTGAGGTCTTCCAGCTCTGTTTTAATCTTATTCAGACCAAGGCGGTTGGCCAGTGGGGCATATATATAGAGCGTTTCGCCAGCAATTTTATACTGTTTGCTGGGAAGCATGGACCCTAGCGTCCGCATGTTATGTAATCTGTCTGCTATTTTAATCAAGATGACCCGGATATCATCATTCATGGTTAGCAGCAGTTTCTTGAAGTTTTCTGCTTGTGCAGAAGCTCTGTCACCAAAAATACCTCCGGAAATTTTGGTCAGTCCGTCTACAATCTGAGCTATTTTGGGACCAAACAGATTTTCAATATCCTCTACGGTATAGTCGGTATCCTCCACTACATCGTGCAAAAGGGCAGCACAGATAGATGTAGAGCCTAAACCGATTTCGCAGCATGCAATGCGTGCTACTGCAATCGGGTGAAGTATATATGGTTCGCCCGAGCGTCTGCGTACACCTTTGTGAGCTTGTTTGGCAAAGTTGAACGCTTTTGTTATGATGTCCACTTTTTTCCGATGCTTGCTTGCCAGATAGCGATCCAACAATTCTTGAAAAGCATTGTTAATCAATTCCTCTTCAGCCTGTTCCGGGGTATGTTTTTCATCAGTCATATAATTCCCTCCAATTTACGTACAATGCAAAAGTAACAAAAAAACAGAACTATACAAGCATCGCGGAAAAAGTTTCACTGATTATAGATGCTTATCGGATACGAAGTGACCTGCCTGCTCTGATATTATTGTTGCTAAGTCCATTCAGTCGCCGTAACTGGCTAACCGATACACCGTATTTGGCTGCAATGCTCCCCAGAGTATCTCCATTCCGGATTTTGTGGTAAACAGCTTTTCCGTTTGTCGTATTGCTTTCAGATTTTACACTGACGGTTTTTCGTTTGTTGTTATAAACATTCTCTTTATAGGCATAAATACTGTCTTGCAGGTCTATGAATTTACCGATGTAGTCAGTCGGTAACCGTAAAACATAAGGCTCCGTGTTGCCCGGGATAATGTCTTTTTTATATTGAGGGTTCAAAGCTCTCAGCTCATCTATATTTATTTGGCATACATCAGCAATTTGTTGCAGGTGGAGATTCCTGTTTATCTGGATGGTATCAGTACCTGCCGGCATTTTCATTTCTGCAGGGCTGATATCGTGGTCACAATAATAAGTCATGATATAGTTGGCTGCAATAAATGCTGGAACATAGCTGCGAGTTTCCTTAGGCAGATAGTTGTACAGAGCCCAGAAATCTTTTTCACCGCCCGAGCGCCTGATAGCCTTATTGATGGTTCCTGGTCCGCAGTTGTAGGCCGCAAGTACCAGATTCCAGTCATGGTAAATATCGTACAAATCTTTCAGATATCTGGCTGCAGCTTGTGTAGACTTGTAAGGATCGCGTCTTTCATCAACCAAACTGTTGTATTTCAAGCCATATGCTTTTCCTGTATGCAGCATAAACTGCCATAGCCCTGCAGCGCCTTGTCGGGATGTAGCCATGGGATTCAGTGCAGACTCTATGACGGGAAGGTAGCGCAATTCTTGAGGAAGGTCGTTTAAGTCCAAAGCCTCTTCAAATAAAGGCATATACAAGTTGTTTGCGCTAAGCATAAATGCCACTTTGTATCGAAGTCGGCTGGCATATATATCAATATACTTCCGTACAATTTCGTTATACGGCATTTCTATAATAGACGGGATACGTTGCAGGCGGTCCATATATACAGAATCGCTGACTTCCGGATTGTTCGGAGTCATTTTACAGTTTTCTCCCAGGTCAATATATTGTTTGGAAATCCAGTCCAAATAAAGACTGTCTGTTTCTAACTGTAATCCCTGGGGGAGGCTTTTATAATCCAGTTGCTCTTCCTTGTTGTTTTGTGCTAAAATAGAAGTAGCAGTTATAAGTGCAAACAAGCATGTAAAAATTTTCTTCATGATATTAAAAGTTGAGGCTACATTGCAATCCTACTCCACTGATGGGTTTATTTGTGCGGATATCATTGAATATAGCAGGTTCTATTTTTAGTCCCAAGTCTTTTGATATATCGAAATCAGATAACTCGGCATCTACATACGCATCAATAATGGAAAGAACATATACCCCGATAAAAGCGATGATACTGAGATCTCGCTGTCTGCGGTATAAATCCTTTCTGCTTTTAAATCTTTCCTGATATTCAGCTAGGTTACTTTCTGTAATGGTTACTCCCCTTCCGATAAAGTCTTCGAAGCTGTTCGTGTTCGGGTTGTCATCCATAATATCCAGATAAGCCTGTGAATAATCGTTGTACATTTGGGTATTCCAGTTCAAGGCATATACACATCCTACAAATCCGCCATATACAATGGGCAGTTTCCAATATTTGCGGTTGTATATCTGACCGGCTCCGGGTATCACCAGCGAGAGCCATATTGCTTTGTTCGGATTGGGAACCCATTGTGGTTTGACTCTCCCTGTTTTAGAAACAGATGCTTCCTGTTTCATAGCATCAGCTGTTATTTTTGCAGTGTCTGCATGCATGTCCAGTGCTTCCAGCTGCTGCTTATTTTGCAGGTCGATTTCCCTTGTATCAAGAATAGTCGTATCTTGCCTGATATGTGCCAACGAATCTGTGGAAACAGTCGTTTGAGCATACACCTTACTGCTTCCCAGCAAAGAAGCTAGAAAGCCTAGTGTAATCATGCAATATTTTTTCAATTCTGTATTCAATGACTTGTTTATTGTTCGTTTTTTTTCGTTGTATCCAGTATTTCCATGATGCGTTCCAGTTCAGCATCATTTTCAAACGGGATACTGATTTTTCCTTTTCCCTTTGCACTGCATGACAATTGTACCTTTGCGCCGAAAAATCCACAAAGGTGATCTTGCAGCAGTGTATATGCTTCCGAAAGTTTTGCTCCTTTCGGGGTTATTTTTTTTCCATTCGACTCTACGCTCTCTCCGCACGACAAAGCTTTAACCATTTCTTCAACCTTGCGTACCGAATAATTTTGGTTGATAATCTCGTTGAATATTTTGATTTGAGCTTTTGGGTCATCCAAAGCCAGCAAAGCCCTTGCGTGGCCCATGTCGATCTCCTTGTTCTTCAGTGCGACCTGAATCTGGGCCGGCAATTTTAAAAGTCTCAGGTAATTTGTAATTGTCGTTCGTTTTTTACCGACTCTTTCACTCAGACGTTCTTGTGTAAGTTCGTACTGCTCGATAAGATGCTGGTATGCCAGTGCGACCTCCAGGGCGTTTAGGTCCTCACGCTGGATGTTTTCGATAAGAGCCATTTCCATGACATGCTCATCGTTTGCTGTACGGATATAAGCTGGAATTGTTTTAAGTCCGGCCTGTATAGAAGCACGGTAACGTCTTTCGCCTGCGATGATCTGATAAGAGTCTTCGCCCAGCTGTCTGAGCGTGATAGGCTGTATGATACCTATTTCAGCAATGGAGTCGGCGAGTTCTTGTAAGGCAATAGGGTCAAATTCGCGGCGCGGCTGGTTGGGATTGACCTGAATCTTGTCAAGTTCTATTTCGTTGATGGAAGATGAGCCGGAAGTCTTGATTTCTTCGTTTGAAATCAAGGCATCAAGTCCTCTACCTAATGCAAATTTTTTCTGTACTGCCATAGTATTTATTTACTGTTATGTGTTATAATTTCCTGGGCCAGTGCCAGATGGTTTTTAGCTCCTGTTGAGTCGGCATCATATAGTATTGCCGGTATTCCATGACTGGGAGCCTCACTTAGTTTTACGTTACGCTGAATAATTGTTTTGAAAACCAGTTCTTGAAAGTGTCTTTTAACCTCATCGTATATCTGGTTGGCCAGTCTCAGGCGTGAGTCGAACATGGTCAACAGGAATCCCTCAATTTCCAGCGCCGGATTCAGTTTTGATTTAATGATTTTAATTGTGTTCAGCAGTTTGCTGATTCCTTCCAGTGCAAAGTACTCACATTGCACGGGGATGATGACCGAGTCGGCCGCCGTAAGTGCATTGATGGTAATCAGTCCTAAAGAAGGAGAGCAGTCAATTAAAATGTAGTCGTATTCATCTTTCATGCTGTTTAATGCCTGTTTCATGATTTTTTCACGGTCTTCCAGGTTGAGCATTTCTATTTCGGCTCCTACCAGGTCGATGTGTGAAGGGATGATGTCTAATCCGTCAATATCGGTCGTGTAAATTGCTTCCCGGATATTAGCTTTGTTAATCAGGCATTCGTAAATGGAGCATTCAATATCCTTCAGATCTACTCCCAGCCCTGAAGATGCGTTGGCCTGAGGGTCAGCATCGACAACGAGTACTTTTTTTTCGAGAGTAGCCAAAGAAGCGGCCAAGTTGATAGTAGTGGTAGTTTTTCCTACCCCGCCTTTTTGATTAGCCAAAGCAATAATTTTTCCCATAATCATCAATTTAATCTGAGTGCGAATTAACGAATAATCGCTGACAGGACCTAATAAAATGCAGCACACTTTATTGATTCTGTTGATAAGTTGCGTGTTTTGTTAATAACTAGTGCGCGGCAAAGATAGGTATTTCTTTTCTATTCTGGTACTGAAAAAAGAATCATTAAGATTTGTTTTTAAGAGGTCTATAAAATTGTATAAGCTTGAAATATAGATGAAAAAATGGTTACACATGATGTGTGGTTGCAAGAATCATCGTATCTTTATGCCTGATTAAAAAAATGAGAAATTATGGAAAAAGAAAGACCGTTAATCTTGTTGTCCAATGACGATGGAGTAGAAGCTAAAGGTATCAACGAACTGATAAAAGCTTTGCGTCCGATAGGGGATTTAATTGTGGTTGCACCGAATGGTCCCCGTTCCGGCTCGGCATGTGCTATCACCAGTGAACACCCTTTGTGCTACTCGAAATTGACAGAAGAAGAAGGACTTGTTATATATAAATGTAATGGCACTCCGGTGGATTGTATTAAGGTTGCCTTGCATTCTATTGTCCCACGCACTCCAGACCTCGTAATTGGAGGAATAAATCATGGAGACAATTCATCGGTGAATGTACATTACTCCGGAACGATGGGAGTAGTTATCGAAGGTTGTCTGAAAAAAATAAAGTCAATAGGCTTTTCACTGTGCAACCATGCTGCAGACGCCGATTTTGAACCACTTTTCCCAGCGATACAGCAGATTGTGCGTGAAGTTTTGAGAAACGGGCTGCCCGAAGGTACTTGCCTGAATGTTAACTTCCCGGTAGCTGCACATTTTAAAGGCATAAAGGTATGTCGCCAGACAAAAGGTATCTGGAGTGGTGAATTTGTAACCTGTGCCCATCCCCGAAAGCCCAATTATTTCTGGCTGACCGGTGAGTTTATCAATCAGGAACCGGATGCCGAAGACTCCGATCATTGGGCTTTAAATCATGGATATGTAGCAATAACTCCCGTGCAGATAGACGTTACCGCCTATAAGTTGATGGAAGACATGAAACAGTGGAATCTTAGCTTATGAAATATTACTTGATTGTAGGTGAAGCCTCTGGTGACTTGCATGCTTCAAATTTGATGAAATCCATTTTGCAGAAAGACTGTGATGCCCAGTTTCGTTTTTTCGGTGGCGACTTGATGAAAGCTGTAGGCGGAACGCTGGTTAAGCATTACAAGGATATGGCTTATATGGGCTTTATTCCTGTATTGCTTCATTTGCGGGAAATTTTTGGAAATATGGATTTATGCAAGCGTGACATATTACGCTGGCAACCGGATGTTGTGATTCTGGTAGATTATCCAGGCTTTAATCTGAAAATCGCTGAATTTATAAAGAAAAAGACAAGTATACCTGTTTATTACTATATTTCTCCTAAAATCTGGGCATGGAAAGAACATCGTATTCATAATATCAAACGCGATGTAGACGAACTATTTTCCATACTGCCATTCGAAGTGGACTTTTTCAAAAAGCATGATTACCCGATACACTATATCGGTAATCCTTGTGTGGATGCAGTAGAATCCTTTAAACGTTCTTACGTAGAAACAACATCTGAATTTTGCGCTCGTCATGCATTATCGGATAAACCGATAGTAGCTGTATTGGCCGGTAGCAGGAAGCAGGAAATAAAGGATAATTTATCGGTTATGATGCAGGTCGTAAACAAGTTTCCTGCCTGTCAGTTTGTGGTTGCCGGAGCTCCAGGGATAGATAAAGACTATTATAAAGCTTTTTTGCCTTCCCGTGTAAAATTGGTGTTTGGCGAAACTTACGCATTGCTGTCGCATGCCGAAGCTGCCATCGTTACTTCGGGAACAGCTACGCTCGAAACTGCTTTGTTTCGTGTCCCGCAGGTGGTCTGCTACTATACAGCAGCAGGAAAAGTTGTGGCTTTGCTTCGTAAATTGTTGCTGAAAGTGCCTTATATATCATTGGTGAACCTTATTCGGGGTAAAAAAGTAGTTTCCGAGTTGGTAGCCGATGAAATGACAGCGTTGAATGTCGAACTGGAGCTGAAAGCCTTGTTAAACAATAAAATTTATCGTCAGGGGGTTTTGAATGGTTACGAGGAAATGGCTGAAATACTGGGGCCTGAAGGTGCTTCTTCACGTGCGGCAGAAATCATGGTAAGGTTGTTGAGAGAGCGATGAGGTTATCCATAATATATATATATATAGAAAACGAGCCTTTGCTGCTGTTTAGTGGTGCAAAGGCTCGTTTTTTATTTCTGTTTTTTATCAGAATAAAGATACTATATACAAGTAAATTACAGCAGCGGGCACTGCCATCAGTGTACTGTCGAAACGGTCCAGCATGCCTCCGTGTCCCGGAAGAATATTTCCTGAGTCCTTAATGCCCAGACTTCGTTTTAGCAGCGATTCTGTCAAATCTCCCCACGTACCGAACACTACAACCGTAAGACCTAATCCAATCCATACCCACAGGCTCATGAAAGGGAAAAAATGACTCATTCCCCATGCCGCCAGGATACTGAAAACGCCTCCACCGATTGAACCTTCCCATGATTTTTTAGGTGAGATGCGCTCAAACAGACGGTGCTTTCCGAAAAGCATTCCCGTGCAGTAAGCTCCTGTATCATTAACCCAGTTGAAAATGAAAATAGAGAGCGGCAGGATAGAAGTGTATCCGGAAACAGACTGTCCGTCCAAACTGTAATATGCCAGGATGTTCAGCAGAGAGAACGGCAGTGCTATGTATACTTGGCTCATTATAGAGTATGCCCAGTTGTGAACCGGGTTTTTCTTTTTCATATATAACTCGCTGATGAATATATACAGCAGAAGCAACAGATATGGGATGAAGACCTCATTTCTTCTCGGTACAAGCCCGATGTATCCAAAAGCAAGAAACATGAAGATTCCGGCCAAGATGCAAATACGTCTGTTTATCTGTATTTCATTGTTCTGGCCAATGATGGTGGCAAATTCGTTGATTGAGAGTGCTGTGACTACACAAAACAAAATCGTAAACGAAATCGGTCCGCCAATGATACATCCTACCAGTATCATTACAAAAATGAATCCTGTAATAGCCCGTAGTATAAAATTGTTTTTCACGGTAGTGTATGTTTTAGGGTTTATATTCAAACAGAAATACAATTGTCATCCTGTGGTCAGACAAGATGACAATTGTATATAGGGTTATTCAGCTTTTGCTTCGGATGATGAATCCTCTGCAGTCGCTCCTTCAAGGGCTTTAGGCGCTTCTTCGGTGGCAGGAGCTTCAACAGCAGGCTGTTCAGCTTCTTTTGAAGAATCTTCTGTTGCCATAATTTCTTCAGAACGCGAGACCCAAGGACGCTTGCCGAAAATCTTTTCAACATCGTCTGCAAAAATAACTTCTTTCTCAATCAGCATTTCAGCAAGCTTGTTATGACCGTCTGCGTGCTCTTGAAGCAATGCTTTTGCACGTGCGTATTGGTCATTAATCATCGTCTGCACTTCATTGTCTATCAATTCTGCAGTCTTTTCGCTGTAGGGCTTGCTGAAGCTGTATTCATCGTTGCTGTAGTAGCATAAGTTCGGAAGCTTGTCACTCATGCCGGCGTATGCAATCATGCCATAAGCCTGCTTGGTAACTCTTTCAAGGTCGTTCATGGCTCCTGTAGAGATATGGCCTACGAACAACTCCTCGGCAGCACGACCTCCCAGTGTAGCACACATTTCGTCCAGCATCTGCTCTTTGGTTGTAATCTGTCTTTCTTCAGGCAGATACCAGGCAGCTCCCAATGCGCGGCCTCGTGGTACGATGGTAACCTTTACCAGCGGGTTAGCGTGTTCCAGGAACCATGATATCGTGGCATGACCGGCTTCGTGCAGCGCAATCGTACGTTTTTCGGCCATAGTCATTACCTTGGTCTTGCGCTCCAAACCACCGATGATACGGTCAATAGCTGCCAGGAAATCATCTTTTCCAACAGCTTTCTTCTGATGTCTGGCAGCAATCAGGGCAGCCTCATTACAAACATTGGCTATATCAGCACCACTGAAACCTGGTGTCTGTCTGGCCAGTAAGTCAACATCTACCGTATTGTCTAGTTTGATAGGACGCAAGTGTACACCAAATACTTCTTTACGTTCATTCAAGTCTGGTAGGTCTACATAAATCTGCCTGTCGAAACGTCCTGCACGCAGCAAGGCTTTATCCAGGATATCAACACGGTTGGTAGCAGCCAGAATGATGACACCACTGTTCGAACCAAAACCGTCCATTTCTGTAAGCAACTGGTTCAACGTGTTTTCGCGTTCATCGTTTCCGCCCATGCTTGGATTCTTTCCACGGGCACGTCCTACCGCATCAATTTCGTCAATAAAAATGATACAAGGTGATTTTTCCTTAGCTTGACGGAACAAGTCGCGTACGCGTGATGCACCTACACCGACAAACATTTCCACAAAGTCGGAACCCGAAATCGAGAAGAAAGGGACATCCGCTTCACCGGCAACTGCTTTTGCCAGCAATGTCTTACCTGTTCCCGGGGGACCTACCAGCAACGCACCCTTAGGAATTTTACCTCCCAGGTCTGTATATCGTTGAGGCTGTTTCAGAAAATCTACAATTTCCTGTACCTCCTGCTTTGCAGCAGCAAGACCTGCAACATCTTTAAATGTAACTCGTGTAGAGCCTTTTTCGAAAAGCTGTGCCTTGCTCTTTCCTACACTGAAAACTCCTCCGGGACCTCCGGCGCCACTTCCGCCACTCATGCGTCGCATGGCAAAAATCCAGATGGCAATTAATAATAGGAAAGGAGCAATGTTCCAGAATATCATACCAAAGTAATCATTCTTCTTTTGATATTCGACAGAACCCGTAAACTTTTGTTCTTTCTGAGCTTCGGTAATAAAATTATCGAAGGCTTCCATCGAGCCAATCTGTACATGTACAGAAGGACTGCGACCTACTTTATTGGAATCACTTTTAAATACATCGCCGATATTTTCCGGCTTGATGAACATATCTACCGTATTATCGTCGTATGCAATGATTTTACTTGCATAATTGTTGTTTACCATTTCCTTGAATTCGGTGTAGGAAACATCCTTTTTTACACTTCCTTCGTCGCTGGAAAAATAAAGTATACCTAATGCTGCTATAATAATAATGTATAGCCAGCTTAAATTAGGTTTTGGTACATTCATTTTAGGTTTATTGTTTTGTTGGTTACTATTCATCGTTTTTCTATGCTATTCATTTATTTTAGTCAAGGTCGGGAACAGAGGTCAGTTTAGCATCTGCCCACAAATGTTCCAGATTATAGAACTCTCTCACTTCAGGCAAGAAAATATGTACTAAGACATCGCTGTAGTCCATGGCAACCCATTGAGCATTTTTTACTCCGTCCACACCGTAAACTTTGTTGCCTGTTTCTTTTCTTACATACTCCTTTACTGAGTCAACGATGGCAAGCACCTGACTTGGAGAATTTCCCTGGCAGATGATAACATAATTGCAGATTGTATCGTCTATTTCTGTCAAATCTGCTATAACAATGTTCTTACCTTTCTTTTCTTGAATACCTTCTACTATTTTTTTTACTAGTATGTTTGTTTTGTTCATTCTGTTATTGTTTAAATTAAGATTCTGATAAACTATTACTTCGAGCAAAGATACTTGCTTTTCTTAATACTACGAAAGATTGTTAATGAAATGTATTATGTTTTTGTTTTTTTTAGTTAGTCGGTGCTTTCTTGAAGGCTTTTGTGCTTGGAAATCCCATTAAAATCGAAGAAATAACAAAAATAGAACAATTTTTTTTGCTTATTTGTTTGTATATTCAAAAAAAGTAGTACCTTTGCACCGTCAAAACAAAAAGACAATGACATAAGCATATTATTGGGCTATGGTGTAATGGTAACACAACAGATTCTGGTCCTGTTTTTCTTGGTTCGAGTCCGAGTAGCCCAACAAAAAAGGTGTTCTGAGTAATCAGAACACCTTTTTTGTTTCTTCTTTTTCTTATTCTCCTTGGTGAATGCTCTTAATTCCTATCCGCATTCAGAATCAACTTCTTATGCTATGATTCATAGGATTTGTCGATGCTTAACAGATGTTAATGCGCGCTGTTGTGAAAACAAAATGTTCGATATTGTAGTTATTAAGTCATCGAGATTGATAAAAGTAATTAGGTATTAAAGTTTTTGAATGAAAAAATGAAAAAGGTAAGTTTTTTAGTAGCATCGTTAGCTGTATCTGCTCTTTCTGTGAATGCACAAAAAGCGTATGAAGGAACTCGTTTCTTGGATAATTGGTATGTAGGTGTGAAAGGTGGAGTAACTACTCCTACAGCTCATTCTGCATTTTGGCCTAACATGCGTGCTGAAACTGGCATTGAGCTAGGAAAACAGATTACTCCGGTGTTAGGTGTTTCTTTTGAGGGATTGACAGGTATCAATACATCTTTCAGCAAAACAGCTTTTGATGATTTGAATTTAGGTGTGTTGGGTAAGATTAACTTAAATAATCTTTTTGGGGGATATAACGGTGAACCCAGATTATTTGAAGTAGAAGGTATCGCCGGATTTGGTTGGGGACATGATTTCATGAACTCGGGTAGTGGTTATGATCGCTCTTATATGGTAAGCCGTTTTGGTGCCAGCTTTAACTTTAACTTGGGTGAGAAAAAAGCATGGGCTGTAAATGTACGTCCGGCTATTGTTTACAGAATGGATGGCGACCGTGCACAACAACTGAATGTAAACAAGTCGAAGATTGAAATTTTGGCTGGAGTAACTTATCGTTTCGCAAGCAGCAACGGAAAGCACTATATGACTATTCAGAAGCCATACAACCAGGCTGAGGTGAACTCACTGAATGAAACGATTAATGCCTTGCGTGCAGAAAATGCCCGTAAAGATGAAGCTTTAGGAGCAAAGGATGCAGAAAATGCACGTTTGGAAAAAGAGTTGACAGATTTGCGTAATGCACCTAAGCAGGTAGAAACTATTATTCAGAATACACATTCCAAGTCATTGGAATCAGTTATTACGTTCCGTCAGGGAAAGACCACAATCAGTACTGATCAGGTGCCTAATGTAGAGCGTATTGCAACTTATATGAAGAATAATCCAAAGAGTACGGTATCTATCAAGGGATACGCTTCTCCAGAAGGTAGTGCCGAAGTAAATGCACGTGTAGCTAAGCAGCGTGCGGAAGCTGTAAAGAATATGTTGATAAGTAAGTATAAAATTAGTGCTTCACGTATCACAGCTGAAGGTCAGGGTGTAGGATCGATGTTCTCAGAACCGGATTGGAACCGTGTAAGTATTGCTACTTTGAGTGAATCAGAATAATTCTTTTTTTATTGAAATAATGTAGTCTGAAGGCTGTTGCAGGTAAATACTGTGGCAGCCTTTTTTATGTCTCTTTGTTTTCATGTATGTTTTTACATTTCTTGTACAGATAAAGACTGGGAAAAGTAACTGAAAATCCTTATCTTTGCGAGGAATTTGTAAACTCATGGGAGAACGTACACGATACAATGATTTTGCCTGGTTTTTGGCCCTTCATTTTCCTTTTAAGGTGCAAAAAATCTCATTGAATGTGGGATTTACTTGTCCGAATAGAGATGGTGTAAAAGGATATGGAGGATGTACCTATTGCAATAACCAGACCTTTAATCCGGCATATTGTCGGACAGACAAGTCTGTTATGCAACAGTTGGAGGAAGGAAAAGAGTTTTTCGCCAGAAAATATCCGGAAATGAAGTTTTTGGCATATTTTCAAGCCTACACGAATACCTATGCAGAATTGGACAAGCTGCGTCAGATGTATGAAGAGGCATTGCGGGTAAAAGGAGTTGTCGGACTCGTTATCGGCACGCGTCCTGATTGTATGCCCGAAGAATTGCTGGATTATCTGGAAGAGTTGAATAAGCGAACCTTTCTTTTAGTGGAATATGGTATTGAGAGTACGGATAATCATACTTTGCAGCGAATAAACCGGGGACATACTTTTGAATGTACGGTGGATGCCGTAAAACGTACAGCGGAAAGAGGGATACGTGTGGGAGGTCATGTGATTTTAGGACTTCCGGGAGAAAATCATGAAGCTATCATCCGTCAGGCACGGCAGGTGTCTGAACTTCCTTTGACAACGCTGAAAATGCATCAGTTGCAGCTAGTGCGTGGTACACGGATGGCACATGAATATGAGTTGTGTCCTGAAGATTTTCATTTGTATGAGGTAGATGAATACATTGATCTTGTGATTGATTATCTGGAGCGTGTGCGTCCGGATCTTGTGCTGGAACGTTTTGTTTCGCAGTCTCCCAAGGAATTGCTGATAGCTCCAGACTGGGGCATTAAAAATTACGAATTTGCCGTTCGTATGCAGCGTCGTCTTCAGGAAAGAGATACCTGGCAGGGAAAATTCTATGAAGAAGTAAAAAAGGAAACAATATAATATCAAATTTTTAAATTAGTTAGGATTCAATGGAAATTAAAGGTAAAGTTCATTATGTCGGTGTGAACGACCGTACAAAAGCTTTGTTTGAAAATTTGTGGCCACTTCCTTATGGCGTGTCTTATAACTCTTACCTGATTGCCGATGACGATATGGTTGCATTGGTCGATACGGTAGATGTGGCTTTCTTTGAAGTATATATTAAAAAGATACGCAGTGTTATCGGAGACCGTAAAATCAATTATTTGATTATAAATCACATGGAGCCTGACCATTCCGGTTCAATTGCTCTGATTAAGAAATACTATCCTGAAATCGTATTGGTAGGTAACAAGAAGACTTTCGAAATGGTAGAAGGATATTATGGAGTAACAGGTGAACGTTATGTGGTAGGTGATGGAGATTTCCTGAAACTGGGACATCATAGTCTTCGCTTCTATCTGGTACCCATGGTACACTGGCCGGAAACAATGGTAACTTTCGATGAAACAGAAGGTATCCTGTTCTCTGGAGATGCTTTCGGCTGTTTCGGAGCATTGAACGGAGGATGCATCGACCGTAACATCAATACTGATATTTATTGGAATGAAATGCGCCGCTACTATGCTAATATCGTAGGTAAGTTCGGTAATCCGGTACAGAAAGCCTTACAGAAATGTGGAGGACTGCCTATCAAGACAATCTGTCCGACTCATGGACCGGTATGGGAAGAATGTATTCCGCAAGTGGTAGATATGTATGACAAGCTGAGCCGCTATGAAGGTGAAGAAGGTGTAGTGATTGTGTATGGAACCATGTATGGTAATACAGAAGAACTGGCTGAAGCTATTGCAGAAGAACTGAGTGCACAGGGCATCAAGAATATCATTCTGCACAATGTTTCTCATACGCATCATTCTTATATCCTGGCCGACATCTTTAAGTATAAAGCTTTGATAGCAGGCTGTACTACTTATAACATGCATTTGTATCCTGAAATGGAATCTCTGTTGAGCAAGGTAGCCGCTCGTGAAATGAAGAACCGCCTGTTTGGTTACTTCGGTTCGTTCACCTGGGCCAGCGCAGCAGTGAAGAAATTGGGTGAGTTTACTGAAAAACTGAAATTTGAAGTAGTAGGTAATCCGGTAGAAATGAAGCAGAGCATGAAGGCTGACAATTATGCACAGGCTAAGGAATTGGCTAAGGCAATGGCCGACCGTTTGAAAGCAGACCGTAAATAAATCATCTTTTTGATAGATATAAAAAACTTCCACTAAAGGATTTTCCCTTGGTGGAAGTTTTTTTATGGAGTGATATCTGCTTATCAGTCTTTTGCTTGGTGTACGGTCAGTTGCGGGAACGGGAATCCGATGCCTTCTTTGTTGAATGTGTCGTATACGATTTTATTCATGTCAAAATACACATCCCAGTAGTTTTCAGTCTTGGTCCACACACGTACCTTAATATCTACACTGCTGGCAGACAAAGCTCCAAGTCCGATAAAAGGAGCTGGAGTCGTGAGGATTCGCTCATCGGCCGCAATGATTCGCTCCAGTACAGCTTTTACTTTTTCATAATCTTCTCCGTATTCCACTCCGAATACCCATTCAGCGCGGCGCATGTCTTGTTTGCTGTAATTGGTGATGGCATTGCTGCTCAGAGCACCGTTTGGTACATAAATAATTCGGTTGTCTACCGTAGCCAGAATGGTGTGGAAAATCTGAATTTCTTTTACTGTTCCGCTGGCACCTTGTCCGTCGATGTAGTCTCCTACCTTGAAGGGCTTGAATACTAAGATGATTAATCCTCCGGCGAAGTTAGACAGGTTTCCGGACAATGCCATACCGATTGCCACACCGGCAGAAGCTAAGATTGCAGCAAAGCTGGTGGTTTCTACTCCTAATTTGCTGATGATGGCAAATGCTAAGATCAGGTTCAGAAGTATGCTGAGCAGACTTTTTAAGAACGTCTGTACACTGATTTCCAGTTTACGTTTTTCCAGAATTTTGCTGACCAGTCGGCTGATTTGTTTGATGATAAACCGGCCGACGATGTAGATAATAATGGCAGCCAGAATGTCTTTTCCAACCTCGATTCCCCAGTTGAGCAGTCTGTCCAGCAGCTGTTCTACGTTAATTTTTGAAGCAGTATTGCTTGCTTGTGCTGTAGCTTGTAATAATGTAAGTAACATGTGTAATGTGAATTAAAATTTTTATAGTTAATCATTCATTTAATATCCCCTTGCCTTGTCGGACAATTTCAGGTACATCATCACAACAATTTATGACGGTAGAAGGTTCAATACCTCCCGTACCTCCATCGATAATAAGGTCTACTTTCTCTCCAAACTTTTCGTCAATCAGTTCCGGTTCAGTGATGTATTCAATGTCTTCCCCGTCCTCTAATGGCAGAGTGGTCGTCAGAATCGGTGCATCGAGCAACCGGCAGATTTCACGGATGATGGCATTGTCGGGTACACGGATACCCACTTCCTTCCGGTTGCGGAAAATCTTAGGCAGACGGCTGTCCGCATTCAGGATAAAGGTAAACGGACCGGGCAGATTGCGCTTCATCAGTTTGAAAGTGGCATTACTCACGCGAGCATATTCGCTGATGTTGCTCAGGTCGTAACAGATAATGGATAAATTATTCTTGCGCGGATCGATATTTTTCAGTTTGCAGATACGCTCAATGGGGCGTTCCTTCAGCGCATGACAGCCTAATGCGTATACCGTGTCTGTGGGGTAGATAATGATGCCCCCATCGTTCAGAATGTCTACTATGCGCTGCAGGTCTTCAGGTCGGTTGTTTTTAGAATATAATTTAAGTAACATGGCGTTATCTACGAAGATTTGACTTCGTATGAACGCAAAAATAAGAAAATTATTTCTTTTTCTTTCGCAGTTCTTCTGCAATTCGATAGTGAATGGCAGCTTCTATTTCCTTTCCGCTTTTTTCGAGTGCTTCAGCAAAATATTCATGAGCACCGGCATGCTGTGGCTTCAGGCTGGTAGCCTTGTCCAAATCGGAAAGCGCTTCTTCCGTTTTCCCGGTCAGCAGACGAAGTTTTCCTCGGTTGTACACTGCTTTGAAATCCTGTGGCCGTAGTTGTACGGCACGATTCAGGCATTCCTCAGCTTCTTCCACTCGGTTTTCATCAAAGAATGTCACTCCTTTTCTTACCCAGGCATCCACATACTCCGGATACAGCTCCAGAGCCTTGTCATAGTTGGCTTGTGCTGCCCTCGGGTCGTGTGCCTTAGTGATGCATTCGTTTCCCATCAGGTAATATTCCCGGGCGTACTTCTGTAAATTCTGGCGCTGTTGTTGCATTTGCTCCTTCAGCAATCGGTTTTCTTCCTTTAACCGGTTGATGATGCCTAATTTCCGGCGGATGAAACGCTGTATCAACGGTTTTTCAATGTCATATCGGCTGTGGATGGCCTTAAAGAAAGCTTCTAAAAATTCGGCAAAATTGCCTTTGTCGAAAGCTTTTACAGAGGCTACGTATTGAATGTCTGCCTGTGCCTGTTTCATGGCCCTCTCAAATGTCTGGTTGTCATTGAAGCGCTGGGCAAAGCTGACAATTTCCGGTCGGACAAACACATCTGCGTGCGAAATCCGTCGCTTCAGCTGGATGCCGTCCAATGAGGTGCAGCGGCTCAGGGCTACATAAGCCTGTCCTCCGGCAAAAACTCCTCCCGTAAAGTCGATAACTACCCGGTTGAAAGTCAGCCCCTGACTCTTGTGTACGGTGATGGCCCAGGCCAGCCGGATGGGGTATTGTGTAAATGTGCCTAATTCCTCTTCTTCTATTTTCTTTTCCGTCTCGTTATATCGGTAGCGGATGTTGCTCCAGCTTTCCTTGTGTACATCGAATTCACTTCCGTCTTCCGTTATTACATAGATGGTACCGTCTTCCGAAAGACCTGATACCGTACCGATGGTACCGTTTACCCAGCGTTTTTCCTGGTCGTTCTTGATGAAAATCACCTGTGCTCCCGGCTTGATGACCAGTTCCATCAGGGTAGGGAGGCTGCTTTCCGGAAATTCACCATGTATTTCTCCTTTTAATGTGACCGGTTCGCCTGGCAGTTCGTTGAGTTTCTTTTCGTTGATATAATCTACATTGTCCCTCCGGGTGGCCAGCGTGATGTACAAATCATTCTCTTCCGGGCAAGGAGGTGTCGGCGTATAACGGGTGTTCAATAGTTGTAAATCCGCATTTCCGGCAGTATTGGTCCGGATATGGTCGAGCACGCTGACGAATACCTGGTCTGTTTGCCGGTATACCTTGGTGAGTTCGATGGATACCAGTTCCATCTCCTGAAATACTTTAGCCGAAAAGAAATACGGATTCGGATAAAAACGGTTCAGAATCTCCCGTTCGTCACTTTTTACTACCGGCTCCAGTTGGAATACGTCGCCCACTAACAGCAGCTGTTTTCCACCGAACGGCTCACGTAAGTTATGAGAGTACGTGCGAAGCACCTTGTCGATAAAGTCGATGATGTCGGCCCGCACCATGGAAATTTCATCGATGATGATGAGCTCGATGTTCTGAATGAGTTTCCGGTGGTCGGAAGAATACTTCAGAAAATCTTTCAGTTTTCGTCCCTGAAACTTCGGATCATCGGGCAGGAGCGGATGAAACGGAAGCTTGAAAAAACTGTGCAGGGTACTGCCACCCGCATTGATAGCCGCAATACCCGTAGGAGCCAGTACCACATATTTCTTTTTGGTATGCTGGCAAACGTATTTCAGAAATGTAGACTTACCCGTTCCCGCTTTTCCGGTCAGAAAGACCGATTGGCGGGTATATTGGATGAGTTTCAGTGCATTCTGAAATTCGGGGTTGTCGGTATCTATCAGGGTAGGAGTCATCTGTCATTGTGTTTAGAGATTCATGCAAAGATACGGACAAATGGGAAATAAAAAAAGCGGTTAGAAGTCTAACCGCTTTTTCGTCAGAATATTTACGAGAAGCCTTTCGGCATTTATCAGATTCGTCTTTAAAATGCTGAACTTGTCAGCGTCGCAGTTTTATTTGCGTCTTTCGTCATTCAGCATTACATAACCCCAGATCATTGGATCTGCATTTGCAATCTTGTGGAAAATGTTTTTTACCTTTTTCATAATTGTTACCCTTTCTTTTTTAGTTAGTTTAATTAAATCTTCTTAGCGGACTTCCCAGCCGGCCGTTGTACTTGTTACCTTATTTACCTTGAAAACTTTTTATTGGCTTTTTCTTTTAGCCTTTCTTTTTACACTGCAAATATAGGCCTTTTTTCTTTATAAAATATGTTTT